>Ga0315274_10001816_pt1 | contig 32650 bp, 37 predicted proteins | sample YL17G02_20_MG_FD_203700 | JGI IMG/M metagenome (GOLD analysis project Ga0315274, IMG submission 203700) | Sediment microbial communities from Yellowstone Lake, YNP, Wyoming, USA - YL17G02_20 | ecosystem: Environmental > Aquatic > Freshwater > Lake > Sediment | place: USA: Wyoming | collected...
ATATTATATTATTTATTATCTTTGTTATTTATTAATATTAGTTATTTATTGTGCTGTTCTACCAGGGAAACAGCCCCGTTCGATTACAGATTAGAAAATTTTAAGATTGAAAGATTTAATCTTGCAATCTGTAATCTTTGAATCTTTTAATCGATTAGAGGCGAGGTGGATAACTTTTTAATTGGTTTTAACTCTTAGTAATGAGTGCATGCCAAATGTTAAAACTTTTTGTTTTAATCTTGAGATGTGGACATTAGTAAACCCTAAGATATCGGCGGCTTCGTGGCCGGTAATTTGATTATTAATTAACTGATGTAAGACTTCAAATTTCTTTATATCTTGCATAGTAATAATGTATGCCATATATTGCCACTCCCTTCGATAATGGTAGCATTATATCCTTGGAAATGGCTTTCTCTAAAATAAAAGTTTAACATTTTCATTTAGTAATAACCTTTAACATTTCTATATAGTAACTACACTTCTAAAAATAATCATTGACAAAATCGGATAATTGTGTTATTATTTACTTAGTGCAATACTTTATCTTAAAGGGATAAGTTGCACACTCCGCTATTGAAACCCGATTCGGGCCTTACTGAAAGTTTAAAGGAGAGAAGTCAAATTTTTCCCGACAGTAAAGTAAGTTCTGATTACGAAGTAGCGTTAGTGTTAATGATTACAAGATTAAAGTAATCTCCCTTTAAAACTTTCTTTCACTTTAAAAAGAGTCAGTGCAAAGAATGGAACCACGGATTTGACGGATTGTACGGATAAAAAATCTGTGAAAATCTGTGTAATCTGTGGTTAAAAAAATGACTCGAAAAGACATCATCTATCGAAGATAGATGAAGGAGAAAAAAATGAGTAAAATCTACATAGGTAACATGCCGTTCTCAGTAACGGACAGCGACCTAAATGCTATGTTTGCAAAGCATGGCGCAGTAACTTCGGTTAATATTATTACCGACAAGTTTTCGAATCGACCACGCGGTTTCGCGTTTGTTGAGATGGAAACTGAAGAAGCCGCCCAAAAGGCAATTGCCGAATTAAACGGCACACAACTCGAGGGCAGAGCTTTGGTTGTTAATACAGCAAAACCGCGAGAAGAACGTAGTAGTAATCGTTCGTTTGGCGAGCGCTCCAGCCGACCTCGAAGCTGGTAAGTATAAACTAATATACTCAAGTAGCGGCTCAATTTGAGCCGCTACTTTTTTTATTCAGTAAATAGATTATAATTTCCCACAGATTAAAAACACGAGGTGTCCCAAGATCCTTCCATTTCTATTGACATTTTGAGATTTTTATTGTTTAGTATTATATGAAACTTTTAAGCTATCGTGTTTTGTTTCGAAAAGAACCTGAGGGAGGATATACGGTTACGGTTCCTTCCCTTCCCGGTTGTGTTACTTTTGGCGAGTCAATTGATGATGCGATTAAAATGGCAAAAGAAGCAATTGAGTTGTACATCGAGAGTTTAAAGGCGCACAAAGAGGAAATCCCAACCGAAGACGGTACTTTTGAATATACGCTTACCGTAGAAGCACGTGCCTAAACTTCCTGCGCTTACATCCGAGAAAATTATTAAGATACTTGAAAGCAAAGGTTTCGTTTTAGACCGAGTCAGAGGAAGTCATCACATCTACTATCATTCTGAAACTAAAAGGAGAGCCGTTGTTCCGCTACATAAAAAAGACCTGCCCAAAGGAACCTTGCTTGAAATATTAAAACAAGCTGGTTTATCAAAAGAAGAATTATCCAAGTTATTATAGGCTATTCGAAAGATACCGACAAACAATTATAATCCTGTTAACCCCGCTCTTCCTAATGTCACATAATCCTAACTCAACTGTTTGCTTCATGGGAAGGGCGGGGTAAATCCTGTCAAAGAAAAGTTTTGTCTGATGTGGATAATGCCGTAAGGGGCTTGCTAAAGAATTCCCCGAATGATTTGCCGAACGACTCAGTAAACCTATCTCTAAATAATTGCTTCAAGGTATCAATCAAATGCGGATTAAAAAATACCTTAATAGATTCGCTTAAAAATACCCTGATTTAAGGAATGGTAAGTGGCTTAAAGGACTCCTTAAACTATCTTATAATTAATCTCCTTTTCAATTCCAAATTCAATGGGGGGAATACTACCCTCTGTCTTCGGAGTTTTAGGCGTTAGATATTAGATTTCAGTAGGTTAGACCAAAAATTCGGTCGTTTTTTTGTTATACTATTAGTATACATTTTAACGTTACCTAAATATGAACCCTATATTGATTATTTAAACATTTTTACTTAACCCTAATTCCAAATTTTACGAGGACCGGATTTTTGGCGTCAAACTCGTTGCACATTTCTTTTTACAACAAAAACGTAAGACCCATTGTTATTCCAATATCGGCAAATCCGTTAGTATAGGGATATCCATCATAATAGTAAGATTGGTCGCCGGTATATCCTCGACTAACCATTAAATTAATTAACGGTTTTTCTATTTCGGTCGTCAACTCGATGCTTTTTGAAACAGCAAAATTTAATCCCAATGAAAGAGTTTGGACAAAACCAAAAATCTTACTTTTCAATTGCATCACGCTGGGACTTTGGTTTATTATACTATCATTATGATTTGCTTCGTAGTAACGAAAACTTGGTGATATTACTGAGTAAATTGATAATTTCTCTTTTATCAGCGGGATGTTAATTAATCCTAAAACATCGAAATATCCGCCGTTAAGATGAATTCTTTTTATAGCGGTTAAGCCATAATATTCTATGCGCACAATATTTGAATAGCCAATTTTAGTACCAATTCGAATATTGTTGTTTAAAGGGACCGTACTAAAAACATTGATTGTTCTTGGTGAGAAATTTTCAAAATAAAAACCATAGTTTTCAGCACCCCAATAGTATGAGGTAAGGTGATAAATAATACAATCTTCTCCGTATTTAAAGCCAATTTCAATTTTATTTTGCTTGGCGTATCCCACAGCAAAACACAAACAGACACACACGAACAACATAGCTTTTTTCATATTGTCCTCCGACCATATTTATGACTTATAATATATTTAACTTTGTATTTGTCAACAGACTGTGTTCTTATTCTTGACATTCTATAAATTTAAGTGTATTTTTCTTGTATGAATATTGCTGTCATAATTTTATTAATAATTCTTATCGGGTTAATTATTTATTTACTGTTAAGACCGCAGAAACAACAATCATCTGACCAGAGTTTAACGATGCTACAGAATCAGATTGAAGGATTAAGAAACCAGACGAACGAGACTTTAGTTAATCAACAGAAGCTAATTAATCAGCAACTCGGACAGATTACAACTCAAATCAATCAGCAACTGCAAAACGTTACCTCCCAACTCACTGACACAACCGGACAAATTGGTAAACGCCTTGATAATGCGGCATCGGTTATTTCTGATGTGAAAAAGGAGATTGGTGGGCTGTCTCAGGCATCAAAGCAGATTTTTGATGTTGGCAAGGATATTTCTAAATTATCTGAAATTCTAAAAGCACCAAAGGCACGTGGGCTTTTGGGTGAATATTTCTTAGGCGATTTATTAGGACAGATTCTGCCACAGGAATATTATGAGTTACAGTATTCATTCAAGACTGCTAAAGTCGATGCAGTTGTGAAACTTGGACCTAAATTCGTGCCGATTGATGCTAAATTTCCATTAGAGAATTTTAGTCGTATCGTCGAAAGTTCCACCGAAGAAGAGCGAAAGCGGTTTCGCAAGGACTTCTTGAAAGATGTTCGAAAGCATATCGATGATATTGCTGATAAATATATTTTACCCGATGAAGGCACTTATGACTTTGCGATGATGTATATTCCAGCGGAAAATGTCTATTACGAAATGATTATCAGAGAAGACCCGGATGAGAAGAGCGTTTCGAAATATGCTTTAGAACGTAAAGTAATACCGGTCTCGCCCAATAGTTTATATGCTTATCTGCAGGCAATTGTGTTGGGCTTGCGGGGTTTAAAGATTGAGCAGAGTGCTGAGCAGATTTTAGTAACATTGCAGAAACTAACGATTGATTTTGACAGTTTCAAAGATGAATTTGATACGTTGGGCAAGCATATCAACAACGCCCGTACTAAGTACGAAGATGCGGAAAAGAAACTGATGAAATTTGATAGCAAGCTCTCCAGCGTCGAATCAATGACACCGGAACAAGAGCTGAAGAAACTAACCTAAAACATTACCACGAAACAATATAAAATTAAATATCAAATATAAAAAACCAAAAACACATATGCAAAAACGTAAAAATATCAGAACGATAAAGTTGTTTTTGTATTTTTAGTTTGTGTTTTTAATTTTTGGTTTTTAATCTTTAATTTATCTCAATTGTTTTCGTGTCTTCGTGATAATTTGTAATTTGGTCTTGACATTCTCAAATATTTAGTTATTATAACCAATTACATTAAACAGAGCGAAATATGGTTAAAATAAGACTAAAACGTGTTGGAAGACGAAATATACCATTATATCGGATTGTAGTAATAGATTCAAAGCGCGCAAGGGACGGCAAATATCTTGAGGCAGTAGGATACTATAATCCAAAAACGAAACATCTAACACTAAATAAGGAACGAGTTGAGTACTGGTTGTCGAAAGGTGCACAACCAACCGACACTACGAAACGACTCATTTCCAGATACACCAAGCAAACGAAACCGCAGACAGCCCAAGAAGAAACGGGCTTGATTCGAGCGGAATCCGAATTAGGAGGATAACATGGATAGCATGAAAGAACTGATTGAATACATGGCACAGGCTCTTGTTGACCAACCTGATAAAGTGGTGATTAAAGAAATCGCCGGGGAAAGAACTGTGATATATGAGCTGCGCGTTGGCGAAGGCGACCTCGGCAAAATTATCGGCAAAGAAGGACGAACCGCTAAGGCGATGAGATCAATCATCTCTGCCGCAGCAATGAAACAAGGAAAACGCGCAAGCCTCGAAATCTTAGAATAAAAACAATCCTATAAAACTCAAGATATTTGCTGTCTTAGCGTGCATCAGACAAGATTTACAATAAAAATTTCTCGGGGCCGGATTTACAGGATGAAAAAGAAAGTTCTATGAATAAAATCCTGACAACCCCGTCAAAGAAAGATATAAATCCTGTCTAAAAAATGGTATGCGTATTCATATTATCACAATTTTCCCTGAATATTTTCGTGACCCGTTAAATTGTGGTATTATGCGAATCGCTCAAGAAAAGAACATCGCCGAAGTGACCTTAGTCAATTTGCGTGACTTTGCCGATGATTCGTACCGAACCGTTGATGATTATCCGTTTGGTGGTGGACCAGGAATGATATTAAAACCCGAACCGATTTTCAAAGCCGTCGAAAGCATAAAGCAAGATAACTCTTATGTGATTTTGCTCTCACCGCAAGGTAGACCATTTAGCCAAGATGTCGCTAAAGAACTTTCCGGGAAAGAACATCTGATATTAATTTGTGGTCGGTATAAGGGTGTTGATGAACGGGTGCAGGAGTATTTAGTTAATGATGAAATTTCAATTGGTGATTATGTCCTTTCCGGTGGTGAAGCCGCGGCATTGGTCGTTTTAGAAGCAACGATTCGGTTAATGGAAGGCGCGGTGACCGATAAAGAGTCGGTCGAAACCGATTCGTTTATGTCCGGACTCCTAGACGCTGCCTATTATACTCGCCCGGCGGATTTTCGTGGGTATAAAGTTCCCGATGTCTTAATATCCGGCAATCACCAGAAAATTAAAGAGTGGCGGGCAGAACAAGCCTTAAAATTAACAAAAGAAAAAAGACCCGACCTGTTAAAGAAATTAAAAGATTGAAAAAATACATGAATAATCTTATAATCTTTAAATCTTCGTATCTTTCAATCTATTCAGGAGGTAAGCATGGCTAAAGAGAAAAAATTTAAAGAAAAGAAAATCAAAGAAGAACCAAGAGTTATTGCAGAAGATATCAGACCAGGGGCTAATATTAAAGTTTCGCATAAAATTGTTGAGGGTGATAAAGAAAGAATTCAAGTCTTTCAGGGTATTGTTATCCAGATGCGCGGCGCTAAAGACCACAAGACAATCACGGTTCGTAAGATGTCGCGTGGCATTGGTGTGGAAAGAATCTTTCCATTAGACTCACCAGTTATCACTAAGATTGAAGTTAAAAAGCATAGTAAAGTCAGGCGAGCAAAACTTTATTACCTTCGTGGCAAAAAAGGACAAGACGCTAAACTGAAAGATGAAAAAGTCGAAGCCGAATAAAAATTGAAGCAACATTCTGACAAGATTGACAGGATATAAAATCATAACAAATTACTCTAAAAAAATCCTGTTGCTGACGCTACGCTTCGCGTCAATTCCGTCAAAATAATCTGAGGTTTAAAATGAAATCCCAAATTGACAATAATCTCTGGAAGAAAAATATTCTTTTTTGCGGTGTCGATGAGGTCGGTCGCGGTGCTTTGGCCGGACCGGTTGTCGCGGCTGCGGTCATTCTGCCGCCCTTCATCAAAATCCCTGGCGTAAAAGATTCTAAACAATTAACTGCTAAAGTCCGCGAAGAATTATATCCCATTATTATTAAACACGCATTGGCATATGGGGTTGATTTGGCAACCGTTAAGGAAATTGACAGCTTAAATATCCGTAACGCTTCCTTTCTGGCAATGAACCGGGCAATCCGTGCATTAGATTACAAATGTGATTCGGCAATCGTTGATGGATTTCCGCTTCCTGATTGCGAACTTCCTAACCAGGGTATTATTAAAGGCGACCAAAAGAGCCTTTCGATTGCTTGTGCCTCGATTATTGCCAAAGTTACCCGAGATCGAATTATGGATAGACTACATAAGCAGTATCCAAAATATAATTTTATTAAAAATAAAGGTTATCCGACTCCGAAACATAAAAAAATGCTCAGTAAATTCGGACCCACGAAGATTCACCGAAGAAGCTTTGAACCGGTCCGCCAAACCACAATAGACATTTAGAATGAAAATATTCAGTAGGGCGACATAGAGGAAATCTCGGTGTTTCTTAATGCCTTTGTGTCTTGGTGGTATATTTTATCAGAAATAAATGCAATCCTTAGGTAAAGACGGTGAAGAATGGGCGGTAAAATATTTAAAGCAGAACCGATTTAAAATATTAAATAGAAATTATCGTTGTTCTTTAGGTGAGATTGACATTATCGCAAAAGAAAAAGACACGATAGTTTTTGTTGAGGTCAAGACACGCAAGTCCGATGATTATACCGAGCCTTTTGAAAGCGTCGGCAAGAAAAAACAAGCAAAAATAAGAGATTTAGCTCTATATTATTTACAGGAAAAAGATTGTTCCGATTGTGAAATAAGATTTGATGTGATAAGTATTGTCATTGATGGACCGGATAAAAAGGTTGAACACATTAAGAATGCATTTTAACGAATAAAAAGCCGAGAGGAATTTTATGGTTAAGACTAAAAAGATTAAGATAACAAAAGACGGTCCTTATCTTGTTTCTGGCAGCATCCCTTTATATAAAGAAATTATCGTCACCGACACTAAAGGTGTCCCCATCAAGTGGGTTAAGGATGCGAGATATCCCGACCAAGAGAGCTATTCACTTTGTCGCTGCGGTAAATCAAAAAACAAACCATATTGTGATGGGACGCATGTTGAAGTTAAGTTTGATGGTACCGAAACCGCGAGCAAGAAAAAATATTTTGACTGTGCTGAAAAAACCGAAGGACCCGGAGTTGATTTGGCTGATGTTGAAGGCCTTTGTGCTTCGGCTCGCTTTTGCCATAAGGCGGGTGGAACCTGGCGACTCACTGAAAAATCAGATAACCCGAAGTTAAAAGAACTCGCTATCGAAGAAGCTGGTAATTGTCCCGCGGGCAGACTCGTACCTTTAGATAAAAAGACCGGAAAACCGATTGAGCCTGATTTTGAACCGTCAATCAGTATCGTCGAAGACCCCTGGGTAAAAGCGAGCGGTCCGATTTGGGCAAAAGGTAGTATCCCGATTGAGTCGTCCGATGGAACAGTGTATGAGATTAGAAACCGTGTTACATTATGTCGCTGCGGTGCATCTCGTAACAAGCCGTTTTGTGACGGAAATCATATAATTGCTAAATTTAATGATGGAGACAAGTCGTTAAACAAAAATGAAAATTAGTCTATAATTAAAACAAAGCAATTTGACCAAGCATCGTTGTTGACTCTTCTGCATTTATCGTCTTAGGGTTGGCTTTTACTAATAAGTAAATAAATGCCAAAAGAACGATAATTACAACAATAATAATTAATCACCTAGTCTTGCTAAACTTACGATGGACCACCTGCTTGAGTATACAATATTCTAAATTGAGTTTATAATAAGTCAAGTTGATTTATATGAGAGCTCGGAAAAAGTCGCCCTCTTAATTACACAGATTTCTGAGAGATTACACAGATACGCATTTAAAGGAATTTTAATCTGTGTAATCTTAACTTTAATCGGTGCAATCAGGACTTCTTCAGAAGTCTTTTATATTGACTTATTCGATTTTTGCCTTATATTCTAATTACTTAAAACTAATGACTAACAACTGACAATGCTCGCTAAAGTCTATTCAGCCAGCACTTATGGGATTGATGCCTATATCGTTGATGTTGAAGTTGACATCGGTTTTGGCTTGCATTCATTTGTGATTGTCGGTTTGCCCGATAATGCGGTTAAGGAATCCCAGCATCGGGTATCGGCCGCGATAAAAAATTCTGGCTTTAAATTTCCCATCCGCCGAATTACCGTTAATTTAGCACCCGCTGATGTTAAGAAAGAAGGTGCGATATTTGATTTGCCGATTGCAATTGGAATGTTATCCGCGCTGGGCGCGTTTCGCTCAAACATTCTTAGTAAATATTTAATGTTGGGCGAACTCTCGTTAGATGGCACCCTTCGTCCAATAAAAGGTGCAATTTCGATGGCAATGGCAGCCCGCGACCAAAAGTTTGCTGGAATTATTCTTCCCAAAGATAACGCACAAGAAGCCGCATTAGTTGAAGGGGCAACTGTTTATCCGGTTGAAAATATCGTCGAAGTGATTCAGTTCTTGTCCGGCACAAGAACAATCGAGCCGGTCAAATCCGATTTTGAAAATGTCTTTCAAGCCGTTTCCGAATATAGTGTTGATTTTGGAGAAGTGAAAGGTCAGGAACATGCTAAACGAGCATTAGAAGTTTCCGCAGCCGGTGGTCACAATATTCTGATGTTGGGTCCACCCGGAACCGGCAAAACAATGCTGGCACGAAGAATCCCAACCATCTTACCCAAGATGGAATTAGAAGAGGCGTTAGAGACAACTAAAATTCATTCGGTTGCCGGTACATTAATATCACACCAGCCGATTATTGCAACTCGACCGTTTCGTTCACCACACCATTCAATTTCAGAAGCAGGACTAATTGGTGGTGGGGTATTTCCTAGACCCGGTGAGGTTTCTTTAGCAAATAATGGTGTATTATTCTTAGATGAACTGCCCGAATTTCATCGTGATGTTTTAGAAGGCTTGCGACAACCATTAGAAGACGGCTCGGTCACGATTGGTCGTGCTAAATCGACCATTACTTATCCAGCACGATTTATGCTGGCGGCTTCCATGAACCCCTGCCCCTGTGGGTTTTTCTCTGACCCGCACAAAGAATGCACCTGTACAATTCATATGATAAAAAAATACCGAGCTAAGATTTCTGGACCGCTTTTGGATAGAATTGATGTTCACATTGAAGTGCCGTCGATTAAATACGAGTCGCTGGCAAAGAAAGAACCGGGAGAACCATCCGAGAAAATACGCGTGAGAGTGAATAAAGCACGACAAATACAATTAGAACGATTCAAAGACCTAAAAAAGAAAAAGCCAATTTATAATAATGGCCAGATGGAATCAAGAGAGATTAGAAGGTTTTGTGAGATTGATGCGACGAGTGAATCACTTCTCAAGACCGCAATTGATAGGTTTGGTTTATCAGCACGGGCGTATGACCGAATCTTAAAAGTTGCCCGCACCATTGCTGATTTAGAAAGCAGTACTAATATTAAACCTTCTCATATTTCAGAAGCAATTCAGTATCGCAGTTTTGATAGAAATTTGGTATAATAGTTAATAATTGTGAACTGTAAAAATTTATTTCTCATTTTGGTTTTTCTTTATAGTTCATAATTATTAAAAAATAAAGAAGGGGGACAATATGTCAAAACAATACATAAACGCAACTACCGCCGAAGTTTATGAAACACCAAACGGTAAAAAAAGAAGTATGCTCCTAATTTTTGGTGATGAGGTTGAAACAACTGGTTTACCCAAAGACAAATTAATTCCAGTTAAATATCGTAATCGAGCAGGTTATATTGATAAAAATAAATTAGGTTCAAAACCAGCACTGGAAATATATTTTATCGATGTCGGGCAGGGAGATTCGACATTCATCATAACACCTAATCGCAAAAAAATTCTTATTGACGGTGGAATAAATCATCGTGCCCTGGGTTTTTTGGCTTGGAAATACCGGCTTGATTTGAAAGAATCACCAGATGTTGATATCGACCTGTTGGTGTTAAGCCACGCCGATGCCGACCACTTGGAAGGGCTTATTCCGATTGTCGGGCATCCCAAAATTATAGTAAAAAAAGTTATTCACAGCGGTATTGCCACTTTCAAATCCGACGTTTACAAAACCGAGCTTGGTAATTTAAATGAGAACGGGGAATACCTAATAACATATATTAAACAACTTAGCGATTTAACCAATCTAAAACTGTCGAAAAATTTTTCGGCTTGGCAAAAAGTTCTAACCAATGAAAACGTACCATATCAAGCGGTTAGTGCTCTTGATAAGACTTTTGACATCTCCGACCCGGATATTACTATTGATATTATTAATCCAATCTTAAAATCACCAAATAATCCACCAGCATTGCAATGGTTTAAAGACAAATCCCACACGATAAACGGACATTCGGTTGTTCTTCGACTAAATTACAACAAGGTTTCAGTGCTGTTAACCGGGGATATTAATAAACAGAGCTCAGAAATTATGCTTGCTGACCCGATTCTAAAAACAAAACTGAGTGCCCATGTTTTAAAGACACCTCATCACGGCAGTCAGGATTTTGCTGATGATTTCTTAAAAGCAGTAAGACCACAGATTTCAGTGATTTCTTCGGGTGACGAAGGCAAGTATGGACATCCGAGGGCGATATTTATCGGCAGTGTTGGCAAAGATTCCCGTTCGGACAGCCCTTTAGTATTCTCAACCGAAATCGCCGCCGCATTTGTTGAAGAAGGTGAAAAAAAGGAAAAATCGACTAGTCTGAAAGGCGAAGATTTTAAAACGGTTAAAGCCAATGCCAAAGCACGAAAAGTTTTTAAGCAACGTCTTCATGGTATGATCAATATCCGGTCCGATGGTCAAAAGCTATACGCTTTTAGACGAATCATGGGTTCATCACCATGGGAACAATATTGTCAAACACCAGCAATATAATGTTAAGTTAAAAGATACAAAGACAATCTTATAAGTTGAAAATTGATAGTTTCTCTTAAGGTAAAATTATTGCCTTCGTAGTTAAATATTGTATAATTAGGTGGAAAATAAATGAGTACATATTGGATAATTTTTTTTCTGGTGATTTTCTTTTATGTTGGTATGGAAGCGTGGTTTACGATTCGAGGCAGAAAAACCACCAAACGCGACAAGTCTTTACGGATAATTTGGGCGTTTAATTTATTTGCCGTTTTGATTGGAAATATTATGCGGACATGGTCATTCGCTCATATCTCGTTAAGCTCTGATTTACTGGCAATAACCGGTACAATTATTATTTTACTTGGGTTATCGTTTAGAATCTGGGCAATCCGCAAGCTTGGCAAATTCTTTGAACCGACCGTTGTAATAAAACAAGACCAGCCGATTATCAAAACCGGTCCCTACAAATATATCCGTCATCCTGCTTATGCTGGTGGATACTTGTCATTTATCGGATGCGGAGTGGCTTTGGGCAACTGGATTGGATTAATCTTGATAATGATTTTAGTCTTAATCGGATTTAATTACCGCATCCAACAAGAAGAAAAAATCTTGCTTGAAGGTTTTGGTGACGAATACCAAAACTATATCAACACTACCAAAAAACTCATACCTTTGATCTATTAAATTAAGTCACACCCCGCACATATTTTCAGAAACACCTGTGACTATACTCTCATTAAGCTGATAATTTTACGACTATAAAAATAGGTGCGCGGGTCATTCCTTTTATTTATTAAATTAAATCATACCCCGAACCAATATTCCTTTCGTGCTTTCTTCCTTTCGTGATTTCGTGGTAATTTGTTCTCGTTAAAAAAATCCTTGACAAAATGCAATTTTTGTGGTATAAATGTGCATATAAGTATATTTGCTCTTTGAATTGTTGTTTAGGATTTAGCGTGCCTCAGGTGTTCTCGGATTAGGATTTCTCGAAAAGGCACGGGGCAGCCGGGAGGCATGGGATACTCCCATATACCCCATTATCCAGTGGGTCTAAAATCAGGGCTTTTTAAGGGGCTAAGTCGTCATTTATTAGACTACTCAGGTTTTTATCTATCTTTAAGGGTTTGAGAGGATTTAATAGGTCATTTAACACTTTATCATTCATACCAACTGAAAATCCATCTTTGACTGTATTTAAGGTTTCATCAATTACACAATCTGTCACGATATCTACTATATTATTTACTACCGGACTCGGAATTTTGAGGGAACGTACCCCTAAAAACTTAACACACCTATTCTCAAACATAGTATAATTAATAAAAAGTTGGTGTATTACTGATGCAATCTTTTGAATAGGTGCTGGGTCTACCCCTCACCTATTTTTGAATATAGTGCAGATAGACTTAAAAATAATATTGTACTCATACAACCTTATAATAGGTGCGGGGTCTACCTGCAGGTAGAATTTTCAAGTGGATTTGGGGTAGTTAATTCCGAAAAATTAGGAGAGAAAAAGAGAGCCGTCCAACTTCAATCCTAATTTCTTAATCTTTCTACATTATTGTCGCTAATATAACATATGTCTTGACTTAGTGGCATAATTGCTATAATTTTATTAGGTAACGATATTGAATATAATTAATATAGACTAATGTGAGGGAAAAATATGAATAAAGAAAAAATTGTCATAACAGGCAAGATGATTGAAATCAAAGGTGCTTTAGCTCGTCATAAAATAGTTCAAAAGGTGGTCAATACATTTATTAGCACTGAATATCGAAAAAAGGGAAAAGGAATATCATTTCAATATCCAGTAGAAAGTTTATCCAAAGGAATACTCTATATAGCAAGACCTGGTTATAAAAAGAATTTTGATTTTAAAGTAGAAATACCTGAGAACATATCCTTGGGCAAGGAAAGACAAATTCAGATTGCTTTAGATCTAAGAGTCAAGGGATACGAGAACCCACGAAAAAGAGATGATTTAATTCAAGCAATTTATGAACTATATATTGGCAAACAAAATGATATTGATAAATTATTAAAACAATATACTAATCTCAAGAAATCATTTCGTCGCGGTATAAAACTTGACGATATTTTGAAAATCCTAAAATGGCTATTTATTATGGAAGATATTGTTTATTGGGATAATGAAGGCAGAGCATTTTTATATAATTTTATTTATTATGTTATCAGCGAAACCAATAAAAACCGCCTAAAAGAAGCGTTTTCTAAAAATGTAATCAAAGACCCAAATCGATTAAGAAGTTATATGAGAAAAGCAGGACTTGAATGGATGCCATGCAAAACATAAATTCGAATATAATCGAAAAGTATCTGAACAAGGTATTTCTAAAAGATATAATGTCTCTGTTAGAATCTTTGCCCGACAAATGCGTTGATATGGTTTATGGCGATCCTGATTATAATGTCGGCGTAAAATATGGTGACAAATCTTACACAAAAACATTTGAGGAATATATCGAATGGTATATCAAACTAGCAAAAGAGTCGTTGAGGGTTCTTAAAGATGACGGCAATATGTTTTTGATCAATTACCCGAAACAAAATGCGTATCTGCGGGTAAAGTTTTTAGACGACGCCTGTTACGAGATTTCTGATTATGCTTGGATTTATAATACCAATGTTGGTCATTCTCCGAAAAGGTTTACTACTGCACACAGAAGTATTTTGCATTGCCGAAAAACTGAAAATAATAAATTTTACAAGGAAAACGTTACGGTTCCTTATAAAAATCCAAACGACAAGCGTATTTTAAATAATATAGCTAATGGTTCAAAAGGACGAATGCCATATGATTGGTTTTACTTTGATTTAGTAAAGAATGTCAGCAAAGAGAAAACATTTCATTCGTGCCAAATTCCGCAACAGTTATCTGAGATGTTAATTAAATCCTGCACAATGCCTAAAAATGTTGTTTTAATCCTTTTTGGCGGCAGCGGTTCAGAAATCGAAATCTGTAAAATACTTAATCGTCAATACATATCAGCCGAGATTGATGAAAAATACCACAAGATGATAGTTGACCGACTAAGTAAGGGTAAAATAGAAGAGAAATACCGACTAAATATGAAAAAATACGAATTTAAGAACATTCAATCACAACTCGCCTTTCTCGAAAAGCAAAAGGAATATTTAGTCAAGAAAAATAATTAGCGCAACTCATTTAATAACTGCACACCCAACAATTTCTTTCTTCTTCCACAAATAAACCCCTTGCACGATTACCCAGGAAATCATGAAATAGACCGTGAATTTCTGAAACGCGGGGTTGAAAATAAATAAGAATATATATGATAATGCAACAATTGCGACCAAAACACCATAAAAGGCAATTATCTTGTTATAGGCTTTGTTAATAAAGAATGCTATTGTATATGTAATAACTGCCAGTCCGAATAATAGAAAGAATAATCTTGTTACCTGCAAATGGAGAACGCCCTGGACATTTGCCGGAAAAATTGATAATAGCGCGAGAAATGGCGATGCCCCAATGCCAAGAAAAGTTCCTGTACCGCCAAGAAACTTTTCCGCTTTTCTTTGTATAAGGTTAGTTCGTAATGCCAGCATAAAAGGAATATTCAGCACCGCGGTTAGCGTGCAGGTAATTATAAAAATAATGCGTGACGGCATACATGGCAGATGATTATGGAATGTGACCGTGCATCCCAATTCGCTGAAAAAATTCCTGAACAAAGAGTATCCGCCCGGATAAATCGCCATCGCGATTGCGGTCAATATAATAAATTGAATTACACCAATTATTCCCGATAAATAGCCGATACGCACCCAAGATGATTTTTGTGAATTCATTTATTCCATCCTCAATCTATTAATATGTTCACCTTATCTGATGCTCAACTCCAAAACCATCATCAAGGCAAATCCAAAGATTGTGCACAAAGTTGCCAAGTCAGTATTTCCGCCGCGCTGTGATTCCGGAATTAATTCCTCAACAATGACAAAGAGCATTGCGCCAGCTGAGAAGCCTAGGGCATAGGGCAGTAACTTTTGGACTAAAACTATTGCCGCTGCGCCAATGACTGCGGCGATTGGCTCAACCATCGCAGACATCGCTCCATAACCAAAACTTTTAACTCTCGATATTCCCTCTCTGCGTAAAGGAAATGCTACTGCCAATCCTTCGGGAAAATCCTGAATCGCAACACCAATCGCAAGCGTCACCGCATGTGCCAGAGTGGTTGTGGAAAGACCGGTCGCTGCCGCGCCAAATGCAACACCGATTGCCAGCCCTTCCGGAATATTGTGAAGTGTAATTGCCAGAACCAGCAGGGCGCTTCCGCGCAATGAGGATTTTACGCCCTCTGCTTCACTAAGTGAAAAACCTGAATGAAGGTGGGGTAAAATTTTATCGATGTTCCAGAACGCAAACCCGCCAACTAAGAAACCGCTTAAAGCCGGCATTACTCTGCCATTTACCATTCTGACCGCCGGTTCTAATAAAGACCAGAAACAGACCGCAAGCATAATACCCGCGGCAAAACCCATCATTGCATCAAAAAGTTTGCGGTTAAAATCGCGAGTTAAAAATACTGCGCTGGCGCCCAAAGCCGTCACTGCCCAAGCAACCGATGCTGCAATTACTGCTTGAATAATCGGATTTAGAGCGAGGAAATAGGCGGACATCTCAGTCAGATTGTGTTCATTAAATAAAACTACTTCAGCGGAAAATTCTCGATTTTCTTAAAGATATAACCATGTACTTCGGGCCCCCAAACCTGTTCGTCTTTATCATTATAACCGCGGTCCCATGTATCAATCTCTTTATCTGTTATTGTTACATTAGTATTTGTATATGATGCGCCGCGCAAATCGCTCGGACATTCTTTGCCAATCGTGCTCCCGTCAAATGTGCCGTCATCTTTCGATATTAAGACAATCAGCGTGCCTTTTTTATATTCCAGTGATTCAGGCACAAGACTTGATAACGGCGATTTTTCTTTCCATGCCCCGGCAAATCTTGCCGGTTCTTTTAGTTTATAGATTCTGCTTTCAAACAAATCATTATCAATTTGTGATATGCGATAAACTCTTTGACGATAGGGTTTTGCTTCATACCCCGTGACTGCCTGCTCAACATATAACCAATAGCCGTCGGTTCGATTTTTCCAAATCGGCGCCATTTGAAGGCGAATGTCAAAATAATTCGTGTCTTGGGCAGCTTGGTCCTGACTCGAAAAATAACCCGCCATATATGATGCGAGTTTTGTTAAATCAGCGCTTGGTTTCCAGATGTCTTTGGCAAAAATCAGCGTTGTAAAACAAACTGTTATTAATATAAATACCGCAATATTTTTTGTTTTCATATTCTCTCCTTTGATTAACTTAAAATTGCTCTACCGATACGGTTAAATCTTATTCCCTTCCACTGCCAGAACTTTATTACTTCGAGTATATTCTGACGCGGACCACCCAAGTCGATTGACATATAAACTACCAAAGGTTTACCCAAAAGCGCTTGTTTATTTAAAGGTCCCCAGTACCTGCCGTCAAATGACTCGTCCCGATTATCGCCCATCGCAAATATACACCCCTGTGGCACAATAATCGGACCGAAATTATCTCTAATCAGACGCGGGTCAACATTTTTATACAGGTCTCCGTTTTCCCATAACTTCTCTAATATCGGGTTCCATGCCGTGCCAGGATAAACTGAACGGTCAGTATATTGAGTATATGGCTCAAGACGCATTTTGCCATTAACATATACTATTTTATTTATAATCTGGACCGTATCGCCTTCAAGTGCAATGCAACGTTTAACCAGATTCCTATTATCAACCGGAGACTTAAGGGCGATAATATTGCCAGGCTTGGGGTTACGCCCAGGAAATAATTGCATGTTAGTAAAAGGAATTTTTATACCATAAACAAAGCGGTTAAACAGAATCGCATCGCCTATTAAAATCGTTTTTTCCATTGACTGGGTAGGAACTAACATCCCTTCGACGAATGTTGCGCGCATTATCATTACAACCGCAATAATAATAACCCAAGATTGTATCTCATGCAGGAGCTTTTTTGTCACAAAACGATTTTAGTTATTTTATATAATAAGTCAATAATACAATAATATACCGCGAACCGATCGCGACTAATTCTTGACAAACCTCTTTACTATAATAGAATGATAGATTGAATAAGATAATCAAAGAGATTTTTAAAATTGTACGAATTTTCAGGAGGAATAATGGATTTACAGACTAAGATTTTAAAACGGACGGCGAAAGTCGGTATCGTTGGTATGGGTTATGTCGGCTTACCCTTAGGCGTAGAAATCGCCAAAGTTGGTTATCAAGTGTTTGGTATTGATACTGACAAAACCAAAGTTCGATTAATTAGTTTAGGAAAGAGCTTTATTGAAGACGTTACGTCCGAAGAACTCGCACCGTTAGTGCAAAGAAAAAAACTTATCGCTTATGACAATTATAAAGCTTGCAAAAATTGTGATATAATTAATATCTGCGTGCCGACTCCGTTTACCAAATCAAAAGACCCGGATGTATCTTATATTGTCAATGCCGGCGAAGAGATTGCCAAACACCTTAAACCCGGGCAGTTAATCATTCTACGCAGTACAACTTATCCAGAAACTACCGAGAAAGTTTTGCAGCCAATCTTAGAAAAGACCGGGCTTAAAGCCGGTCGAGATTTTTATCTGTCGTTTGCACCGGAACGAATCGACCCAGGCAATCGAACCTTTGTAACCAAGACAACTCCGGTTGTCGTCGGTGGTATTACCAAGGCCTGCACAAAACTATCTGAACTTTTCTATTCACAATTTGTTGATAAAGTTATTCCAGTCTCAAATCCGCGGGTTGCCGAAATGTCGAAACTCTTGGAAAATATTTTCCGCAGTGTCAATATCGCTTTGGTTAATGAGCTGGCTTTGATGTGTGAACGAATGGGTAATATCGATATCTGGGAAGTAATCGAAGCCGCAAAAAGTAAACCATTCGGTTATATGCCATTTTATCCTGGACCAGGGATAGGCGGTCATTGTATTCTAATTGACCCGTATTATCTTGCCTGGAAGGCACGCGAATATGATTTTCATTCTAACTTCATCGAGTTGGCGGCACAAGTTAATGAAAATATGCCGTTTAAAGTCGTTGACCGTTTATTAGAAGTATTAGGCGAAAATTGCATCTGTTCAAAAACTGCATCGCTCTTTATCATTGGTGCGGCATTTAAGAAGAATGTTGGAGATACCCGGCACTCACCCGCAATAAAAGTTATGGAACTTCTTGCGGATAAAGTGAAAAAGATTACCTACAACGACCCGTTCGTTCCGCTACTTAAGATTAACGGCAAAACCTATAAATCAGAAAAACTAACCGCGGATGTTTTGAAGAAAGCTGATTGTGTCTTGATTTTAACCGACCATAAGCTCTACGACGCTAAGTTTATTCTTAAGCATAGCCGATTAATCTTAGATGCAAGAAATCTAATAAAGACCAGAGGAAGCAAAAAAGTTTATACAATCGGGTTAAAATAAGATTGATTGCACGTATTAATGAAACCACTGATTACACAGATTTTCACAGATTTCTTTTTTAATCTGTCTAATCCGCTAAATCCGTGGTTAAAGATATGGATCTAAGAAAGATTGCCGCGATTAGATAATTTACCGGTATAATTTTCATAAAATGAGTAAAATCTGGAAAATCGAAATATTTAAAAAAGGAGTTAATCCTGAAGTAGAAGTATTAAAATATAGTATCAAAGAATTAGGAATAAAAAAACTTAAAAAGCTTGAGATTATCAATATTTATTATTTATATGCAAATCTCAGTATTAAAGACATAAGGCAAATCGCCCATAATTTTATCTGTGACCCGGTGTCAGGGCGGTTCAAGATTGAAAAATTAAAAGATTCTAAGATTAAACAATATAAAAACTCAATTGAGATTATCTACAAACCTGGTGTGATGGACCCGACTGCGGAAAATATCATGACTGCTTTAGCTAATTTGGGTTATAAAGATTGTAAAATCAAGACCGCCAAACGATATATTTTTACTGGTAGCATCAATCAAAAAGAAATTAGAAACATCGCGGAAAGCTTACTATATAACCCATTAATTCAAGAGACGACCTCAAAGAATTTAAAGTTGTCAATTATCAATAATCAACGCGCCGTCGACAAAGCCTATGGCGACGTACGACCCGAGACACGAAAGGTTGAAATTCGCTATATTGATATTCTAAATAAAAATGATGACGAACTGATGGTGATTTCCAAACTGCGACTGTTGGCACTTAATGTGGCGGAAATGAGAACGCTCCAAAATTACTATAAGAAACTCGCTCGTAATCCGACCGATATCGAGCTTGAAACATTTGCTCAAACCTGGTCCGAACATTGTAAGCATAAAACATTCGCGGCAGATATAATTTTTGATGACGGGAAGAAAAAGCAACTTATTCAAGGACTGCTCAAGTCGTATATTAAAAAAGTTACTAAGGAACTGAATAAAAAATGGTGTCTTTCCGTATTTGAAGACAACTCGGGTGTGGTTGAGTTTGATGATAAGTATGGGATCTCATTTAAAGTAGAGACGCACAACCATCCTTCAGCTTTAGAGCCATATGGTGGTGCGGCAACCGGTATTGGTGGAGTGATTCGTGACTGTCTTGGAACCGGTCTTGGTGCGAAGCCGATTCTTAATACGGATGTCTTCTGTTTTGCACCGCCCGATTTACCAAAAGAAAAAATTCCACGTGGTGTACTTTCTCCTAAAAGAATAATTAAAGGCGTGGTTGGTGGGGTAAGGGATTATGGTAACCGAATGGGCATACCAACCGCATCCGGCGCGGTCTATTTTGATGAAGGATTTGTCGCGAATCCTTTGGTTTATTGTGGCACAGTCGGTATAATTCCCAAAAATAAAATTAAAAAGAAAATTATTCCTGGCGATTTAATTGTTTTGATCGGCGGTAGAACCGGTCGTGATGGAATTCATGGCGTAACTTTTGCTTCGTTAGAATTAGATGGCGAGTCAAAACAACTATCATCCGGTGCAGTCCAGATTGGTAATCCGATTGAAGAGAAAAAAGTGACAGACTTACTACTCGACGCCAGAGATAAGAATCTGTTTAACGCTACAACTGACTGCGGAGGTGGCGGCTTATCGTCGGCAGTTGGAGAATTAGCAAAATGTGGGGCAATTGTTAATTTAGAAAAAGTTCCATTAAAATATGCTGGTCTCTCTTATACTGAAATCTGGATATCAGAGGCGCAGGAACGAATGATCCTCTTTATATCAAAAAAGAAACTTCAGCAATTCTTAACCCTTGCCCGAATGCACAGCGTAGAATCAAGTGTGATTGGCGAGGTTACTAATACAGGAAATCTCGAACTGCGATACTTTGGTAAACAAGTTGGGAATATTAATTTGAAATTCTTGCACAACGGATTACCAAAGAGAATACTCACTGCTTATCACAAACAACTAATAGCAAAAAAGGGGAAAGCGGACAGCAGAAGGTGGCTAGCAAATAGTGATTACAATAAGGTAATTCTGGATCTGCTAGGTTCTTATAATATTGCCAGTAAAGAATGGGTAATCAGACAATATGATTTTGAGGTACAGGGACAGACTGTAATTAAACCATTGGTCGGCAAAGCGAAAAATGGTCCATCAGATGCTTGTGTAATACAACCAATCCCTTCCTCGAAAAAGGCAATTGTGGTTAGCTGTGGACTCGCTCCCCAATATAGTAATAATGCTTATTGGATGGCGGCATCCGCGATTGATGAAGCATTAAGAAATATTGTTGCAGTTGGCGGTGACCCGGATAAAACTGCAATACTCGATAACTTCTGCTGGGGTAATCCAGAAAAACCCGAGATATTAGCGAACTTAGTTCGCGCCTGTCAAGCTTGTTATGATACTGCAAGAGTATATGGAACTCCGTTTATATCCGGTAAGGATAGTCTTTACAATGAGTATAAATCTTCAGAACATGAAACGGTTTCAATTCCATCAACACTTCTTATTTCTGCAGTAAGTATTATACCTGATATACAAAAAACTGTAACGATGGATTTTAAACAACCGAATGAATTGATTTACCTAATCGGAAAAACATCTCATGAATTTGATGCTCCCAAAGTCAATCCCCGCTTCGGCAAAAAGATTTTCCAAGCTTTGCATAAAGCAATCAAATCTAGTTTGGTTTCAGCTTGTCACGATTTATCTGAAGGAGGCTTAGCAATCGCTTTGGCTGAAATGTGCTTAGCTGGACATGTCGGGGTAGATGTTGATTTAGAAAAAGTACCATTCACGCCCCACCGCTTGCAACCCGATGCTAATGAAATCATACTTTTTTCTGAATCCAATACACGTTTCCTCTGCTCGGTTCCTAAAAAGCATAAGGAAAAATTCGAAACTTTGATGAAAAATCTGCCATATGCTCAAATTGGTAAAACTGCTTTTTCTGATACAATGAAAATCTTTGGGGCTCGGGACGAACAAATAACCAACTTAAAAATTAATACAATGCAACAGGTCTGGCAAAATTCCTTAAGTTCCGCGATGCAATAAAATCAATCTTTTCGTTTGTTTAAGTTAAAATCTAAGTTAGAAGATTTATTTTGATGTTATAACTCGAATTTCGCTTTTACCGGTTTGTTCGATAATTTTCAAAAGTTCTTGAAAGCTTTTCTGATTACGGTGTTGAAAAAATTTAAGTAACATTGCCGTATTAACTCCACAAATAATGCCGATTTTTTGCTGACTCGGTTTCTTTAAAAGTTGATTACTAACATTAGCACAGCTGCCACCAAACAAATCGGCAAATATTATTGTGTCCTTATTCCCAAAGGCCTGGATTGTTGAACTAAGTCGATTCTGAAGTTCAGAAGCAGAGTAGTTTTCATTAGAGATTACTTGAAAATCATCCTGTGCGCCAATGATTTTTTGAATAGTTTTGTTCAATGCTAATGGTAACTCACCATGTCCAATTAAAATTCCTGCTATCATAATAGCTTATTTCATTCTAAATCGTGTGTTACCCAGGGGTCGATTTTCGGAAGTTCTTCCTTTTGGGTTTTGGTTTTCATGATCTTTAGAAGTTCTTCATTAAACATTTTTGCTGGATGATAGCCCATAATTTTCAATAGATGATTCTTAGCGATTACTTCGCATACCAAAGCCAGGTTTTTTCCGGGCATTACCGGAATCCGCACTAATGGGATTTTCACTTCTAAGATTTCAGTAAATTGTTCCTCTATGCCAATTCGTTCGTAATCCATGCCTTCTTCCCAGCGAACTAATTCAACCTGAACTTCAATTCTTTTACGGGTTCTGACTGAACGAATACCAAAGAGCGCATAAATATCAACAATGCCGACGCCCCGAATCTCAATATGGTATTGAAGTGCGGGACTCTGCGCGGCGCTCTGTCCCATTATAATTCCTTCTCCCCTCCGCTGTACTTTGATTAAATCATCAGCCACTAAACGGTTACCGCGTTCGACTAAATCTAAAGCACATTCACTTTTGCCAATTCCAGATTCTCCGACTAATAATAAACCAACGCCATAGACATCAACTAAATCGCCGTGCAGATAAGTTTCCGGAGCTAATTTGTAATCGAGATATGAAGTAAGCATATGAATAAACTGAGTTGTATCCAAAGAAGTTCTTAATACCGGCACCTTTAATTTATTAGCAATTTTTGTAAAACCTTCGGGAATTTCTAATTTTTTGGCTACGATAAAACATGGTGGGTTAAAGGAAATTACCGTACTAATTGCATCTTTTCGCGCACTCGCCGAAAGAGTTGATAAATAAGTTATCTCAGTACTACCTAAGATTTGTACGCGATCAGCAAGAAATATTTTGGTAAAACCTGCAAAAGCAAGACCCGGGCGGTTAATATCCGGGGTTACAAGTTTTCGTATGTCCAATCCTTCTTCCCCGGCTAAGAGTTCTAATTTAAGTTCATCTTTTTTTTCTGCGTATAAAATCCGCACCGGAATTGATTTGGTCGGTACGGAATTATTCGGCTTTTTATTTTCCATAATAATTATGGCTAACGGGATAGCCGTTTTTTACCTTTTAGTTTACCATCATAAGTTCCCATCTGCTTCACTAACTTATCGGCTAAAAGACCGATAGCAAGATAGATATCATTAGCATTAGTCTTAGCGGTAATAAAACTACCACGCACATTGATTTTCCCTTCGGCAAATTTTTGACTAGCATCATTACCTAAAATCACATCAGTTTTAGTAATTAGATGATTATAGTGTTCGAGTTTTTGAAATTTCTTTTGCGTGAAATCTTTTAATTCATCGGTTAATTCGAAGTGTCGAGCTGTAATACTAAGATTCATTTTTACCTCCCTTGATTGATTTGGTTCATAATTTAATATATAAAAATTTTTATTAAAAGTCAAGCGGGTAATCCGCCCTACCTATTGTTGACAAAGTGTACATCATTATTTATACTAAACAATGTTTGATTTAAATTCCAGCAAGGAGAAGAAATATGTGGCGTTCGAGAGAATGGCAAAAAATTAGTGAAGTAATTGATAATCTGCGTTCGGATATGATTAAAATGCAATCCGAACTAACCGCAATCCCGGCAATCGGTCCGTCTAGCAGTGGTTCCGGTGAAGCCGAACGTGCAAAATATTTAGTTTCGGTTCTTAAAGAAATCGGATTAGAAATTACCGAATATAATGCGCCCGATGAAAGAGTACCTTCCGGTTATCGACCAAATATCGTAGCTCGATTTCCTGGTATTTATCCTACTCATAAGATTTGGATTATGACTCATATGGATATTGTACCGCCCGGCCCAAGAAATTTATGGAACACTGACCCATTTCAAGCAACCCTGATTGATGATAAGATTTATGGTCGTGGCACTGAGGATAATCAGCAAGAGATGGTAGCGTCTATTGCGGCGGTGAAAGCATTAAAGTCAGTCGCTTTCACCCCCGTCTATGATGTTGGACTGTTATTGGTATCCGATGAAGAAACTGGCAGTGTTTATGGCGCGGCACATCTTTTAAAATCAGCCCCGCAATTGTTTAAAGAGACCGATATTTACATTGTTCCGGACGCCGGTAATAACGAAGCCACAACTTTAGAAATCGCGGAAAAATCAATACTCTGGATTAAGTTTACAATCATTGGTAAACAAATCCATGCTGCGTCGGCACCGAAAGGAATTAATGCCCATCGTGCGGGTGTCAATTTAATCGTTGCGTTAGATAAAATGTTTAAAAAAAGTTATCGTAAAAAGAATCGGCTCTTCTCACCCCCCTTCACGACCGCAGAGCCAACTAAAAAAGAGGCGAACGTACCGAATGTAAATACTGTGCCGGGTGAAGATATTTTTTATTTTGACTGCCGAGTTTTACCCGAATATGATATTCAAAAAGTGTTAGATGACGTCAAAGCTGAATGTGTGAAAATTGAACAGAAGTTTGGGGTACAAATCTCAATTGATTTACCGCAAGCTGAACAAGCTGCCCCACCGACATCGGTTGATGCACCGGTTGTGAAATTATTAAAGCGGGCGATTAAGAGTATTTATAACGTCAGTGCCAAACCAAAAGGAATTGGTGGTGGAACGGTTGCTGCGTTTTTTCGACGCAAAGGATTCCCTGCGGTGGTATGGGCAAAGTTTGCTGAGACCGCCCATATGCCGAACGAGTACTGTGTAATTGATAATATGGTTAACGATGCCAAAGTATATGCGTATCTCTTTGGTATGGAAGTCAGTACTGAAAACAAGAAAAAAACTCAATAATGCTATCAATCACCGATGTCATTGACCCGCTCAGTGCAAGTCTCAAAGACCAAAGAGTAACGGGTGGCGAAGCAGTAATTCTAACGATAAAACCAAATGTTGATTTTAAAGAGGCAATGCGAGTAATTATTTCTGACCTAATTAGATTCATGGGCAAATCGACTGGTCGAATGTATACCGAACATCGGGAATCGTATAGCAATACTTACCGTATTCAAGAACCAGGCCATTTAAGTTATGGCCTCAAAGTAACCGAACAATCTGGTAAAATAGTTATTCAACCAATCGCAGTTTTAGAGGATTCAACTGTCTTACACCGGTATGTTCAACGTATCAAAAAACTTGCCGAAGAGATAAAATAAGTGTCGAGCACCTCCTACGAAAATTTTGAACAAGAATCATTACTTGTTGATGTTAAAGAGTTAGAATCTTATATCGAAATACATAAGATTGGTCTTAATAGTCTCAGGGGGAGAATTTTATTCCCAATCGAAGAAAGTATTGCCGCGATGAAAATTTATTTCCACGAGACTGGTTTCTCTCCATATTTTGACAAAACAAATTTAGTCGACAGTCCCCATATCATCTACCTTACTCGGATTAACTCGAATCAAACCTCCATTGCTAAGAGTTCGCAACACCGTTCCGTAGTTATATCTGCTGCCCTTTTTATCGCGACGGTTTTTACAACACTTTTAGTTGGTTCGTTAAATCGCGGAGGTAATCCATTTGCTCATTTTACCGATATCTTTTGGGGTATTCCATTTTCATTTTCATTGCTTTTAATTTTAGGCGGGCATGAATTGGGACATTATTTTACTTCACGGAAATATGGGGTTTCGGTAACGCTCCCTTATTTTTTACCAATTCCACACCCGTTAATTGGCACAATGGGTGCTTTTATTCGAATCAAGTCAGTTATACCTAATCGTAGAGCATTAGTCAAAATTGGTGTCGCCGGACCCGTCATCGGGTTTATCTTGGCAATACCGATAACAATTATTGGCATCGCTTTGTCCAAAATTACTAATGTTAGTACGGTAAGTACGAGTATTAATTTGGGTTCATCGCTACTTTTTAAGTTCATCTCTTATCTGATTTACCCTCACATTCCAGCCGGTTATGATTTAGCCTTGCATCCGATGGCATTTGCCGGATGGCTCGGATTTTTTGTTACCGCTTTAAATCTTTTACCGGTTGGACAGCTTGATGGCGGTCATATCGCCTATGCAATATTTGGTAAATATCGAAAGATTGTAACGATAATTATTATTGTGATGATGGCTGCCCTTGGTCTATTATGGCCCGGGTGGTTCTTCTGGATTCTTTTAATCGTACTATTTGGCCTTAGACATCCCAAAGCGCAAGATGAAATCACACAACTTACAACGAGCGACAAGGTTTGGGCAATGATTGCACTTTTCGTAATGATTTTAGTTTTTATCCCAAATCCTTTCCCAATAAAATTATAATATGAATCCAGCTCTTCCCAGAAAGCAAACAGATAAGTTAGAATTAGGCGATATTAGGAAGGGCGGGGCGAAAGGAGTAGGAAGTGTTCCCTACTTTAGTTAGAATCGGTTCATTTCATATTTACTCTTATGGGCTTTTTTTATTTCTATCATTTTTAGTCGGGACTAAAATGGTTGAGGTTCGAGCAAAAAAATTTGGTGTTTCCAGCGAGAACGTTACTAATCTGGCATTATTAACACTTATTATGGTTATTGTTGGCGCAAGACTGCTTTATGTAGTTTTTCATTGGTCAGAGTTTAATCGTGATTTAATTGGGATTATCGCATTCTGGCGAGGTGGATTAGGTGGATTGATGTTTTTTGGCGGATTCATCTTCGCATTAGTTTTTGGACTTCTTTATGTCCGCCATGAAAAGATGCCGCTTTTAAAGATGCTTGATGCGATTGCGCCAGCAATTGTTTTAGGTGAAGGCTTGACTCGGATTGGTTGTTTCCTTAATGGTTGTTGTTTTGGTAAACCAACCAATTCATTTTTAGGTATCCAATTTCCTTTTCACTCACCGGCGGGATTTACTTTGCCTTGTCCGATTCACCCAACCCAACTTTATTCTTCCTTGGCGGGTTTTATTCTTTTTGGATTAGCTTTGATATTAGAAAAAAGACGTTGGAAAGATGGACTTTTGTTTGGTGTTATCTTAATATTCTACTCGCTCTTTCGATTTGGCATCGATTTTGTGAGGTATTATGAAAATCCTTCCAATCTCTGGGTTAATCAGATTATTGCGCTGTGCTTTTTCGCACTTGCAGTCAGCTATACCATTATCTTACTTAAAAAGAAACAAACCACATAAAAACTTGTCGGCTCGGAGATTTAGTAATTATCTTGTAATCTTCAAATCAGCAATCGTCCAACCGTTTTTAGATTTTATCTTTCCCCCGCGTTGTTTTGGTTGCGACAAAGACATCGACTCAGGACTCGTTTGCAATAAATGTTTTACCCAGATTACAACTACGGCTTTAGGTACATGCTCGATTTGTGGCATACCTAAAATTCGTGAAGGAACCTGTAAACATCACTTGGGTTGGATACAATCTAAGATATCAAGAATTCGCGCTTTGGGTCTTTATGGAAAACCCTATATTGAACTGATTCACAATCTCAAGTATCTAAATAAGAAAAAAATCGCTCAAGTATTAGGTTTAGGATTGACTAATGTTATTAATTCGGACCCGATATTGAGTCGAGCTGATTTCATCGTACCGATTCCATTACATTCATCGCGATTAAGAGAACGCGGTTATAATCAATCATTGCTTCTTGCCCAAGAAGCAGCTTCGGGTTCAGGGATAACAATAAACGATTGCTTAATTCGTAAGAAAAATACTCGTTCTCAAACTGAATTGGACCAGATAAAAAGAATCAAAAATATAAATGGCGCTTTTACGATTAAACCAAAATTAAATTATTCGATTAAAGATAAAAGGGTAATTCTAATTGACGATGTAATGACTTCAGGAACAACCTTAGCCGAAGCCGCAAAAGTTCTTATCGAAAACGGTGCGAGTGAAGTATATGGTGCGGTTGTTACAACTGCCCGAATTTAGTATTGACAATTCTTATAGCACAACATATAATCAACCCAAATCACAATGCCGATAACTTAAATGAATAGAAAAACTCAGAAAATATTATGGGTTATACTATTTGTTGTTGCTCTTTATTCATTCCTTTTAAGTATTAATCTTTTGGGTGACGGGTTACAACTTCTTGGCAAAGGTTTTACTGCAAAATTAATCAGTGCGACTGCCAATCCACTAATTGGACTTTTTATTGGTCTTTTAGTCACTTCTATTATCCAAAGTTCATCCGCAACTACTTCCATTGTTGTTGGTATGGTTGCGGTTGGAACACTTAGTATTGTTCAGGCGATTCCAATTATTATGGGAGCGAATATCGGAACTACCGTTACCAATACCTTGGTTTCATTAACTCATATTAGACGGAAACAGGAATTTCAAAGGGCATTTCCTGCAGCAATAGTTCATGATTTCTTTAATATATTAACTGTATTAGTTGTTTTTCCATTAGAATTAAAGTTTCATATCTTACAAATCGGTTCGGGATTCTTAGCTAAGATTTTTACTGGGATTGGTGGAGCAAGCATTTCCAGCCCATTGAAATTTGTAATAAGCCCGGTTAGTCTGCAACTGGTAAAACTTTTTGGCAATAAAGGCGTTATTATCGTAATATGTGCAATTGTGTTTTTATTTGCCGCATTAAAATTTTTAGTTGATGCGATGAAATCAATAACAACACGAAGATTAGAATTAATTATCGATAAATATCTTTTTGGTGGTGCGCTACAAAGTTTTTTAATTGGACTTGTTATAACCTCAATTATCCAGTCGTCATCGGTTACCACATCACTTATCGTTCCTTTGGTCGGAGCTGGTATTCTGACCATATATAAAATTTACCCCTACACCTTAGGTGCCAATATTGGAACTACCGTAACCGCAATTTTAGCATCATTGGTAACCGGAAGTCCTTTGGCAATACAGATTGCATTTGCTCATTTTACTTTTAATGTTATCGGGACATGTATCTGGTACCCGGCACGGATTGTTCCGATTAGTATCGCGTTATGGTTTGGTAAAATTGCCAGTAAAAAACGATTTATTGCAATTAGTTACATTGTAATTGTCTTTTATTTGATTCCAATTATTATAATTTTAGCGAATAGATTAAGATGACAAATATACGACACGCTACATACTTTGCTTGGAACGCATGTTCAATATATTATGTGGGGTGTTTTAGGAGGAAATATGTTCACTGATTTTTTCAGAGGCTGGACCAAAACCACCCTTTTAAAGGAAGCGACCGAAGAAGTCGATAAAATGCTTGACACCACCAAAGATATGTATATTTTCTCGATGCGGGTCTTAATGGATAATCAAAAAGAAATCTCGGACATATATAAACTCGACCAGGAATTAAACCAGATGCAAATCAATGTCCGGAAAAAAGTGCTTGAGCATCTTACAATCAATCCCCGTCAGGATATTACCAGTTCTTTAATTCTGGTTACAATAATAATCGATATTGAACGCATCGGCGATTATGCGAAAAACCTGATTGAACTTGCCCATCATTATCCGGAACTTTTGCGCGGACCTTACATTGACCGTATTCGTAAAGTCGAAGAGGCGATTACCAAGAATTTTACGGATACGATTACTGCATTCAAGAATGCAGATATTGAACTGAGCCAAAGTGTGATGGAAGCCCACGCCCGTCTGGCACCCGAGATTGAAAAGATTATCGAAGACATTCTTAATGATACAACGCTCAAAGGACGGGAAGCGGTCATTTATGCGCTCTTAGCACGGTTCTTAAAACGGGTCTCGGCGCACTTGAAAAACGTTGCTTCGTCGGTTGTCAATCCGTTTCATCGGCTTGGCTATCGACCGGAATCGGATTAACTGTAACATCGATAAACCCCGCCCCGGCATGCAAGGGCGGGATAAATAGCATCTAAATAACACTAATGATATCACCTGAACCAACAAAGAAAAAGAAACTAAAAGCTTACGGTTATATCGCGACATTGATATTTTTAATTGCCGCGGTGCTGATTTTTCTCTACTTAAAATACCCTAATTTATTAACCATCTTTACCGAGCAGAATAAAACCCGTGAGTTTATTGTCCAACATGGTGTCCGGGCGCCATTTATTCTTATCGGGTTACAAGTTTTTCAGATTATCTTTGCGCCGATTCCCGGTCACTTTATCGGATTTGCTGCCGGTTATCTTTTCGGCGCTTTCAAAGGCACGGTTTATTGTTTATTAGGAATTCTCATCGGCGCCAGTATTACATTTTGGCTCGGGCGGATTTTCGGACGGGGACTGTTAAAACTATTTATTCCTGAGGAAAGTATGCAGAAATTTGACAATTACGTGGTGCGGAAAGGACCGTTTATTGTTTTTATCCTGTTACTAATTCCATTCTCGCCATTAGGTGATATCTTTTATTACTTGTCCGGCTTAACCGCGATACCTTTTTTAATCTATATCTTAATGGTATTAATCGCCCGTCTGCCGAATAGTTATGTTAATAATTTAATTGGTGCTAAGGCATTAACTTTTTCAGCAAGAGAGTGGGTAATTTTTCTATCGGTGCTTTTGGTTTTGGGGTTAATCTTTTACTTTAATCGTAAAAAAATCGAAGGCTTAATCTTACGATTTGTTAAATTCCGATAAATTACAAAACAGTGTTTATTTAACGATAATTTTACCAGTGGCGTTAACTGTTTTACTTTCAAACCGATAAAAATAAACTCCTGCTTTGTTTAACAGGCAATTAACCGATTCTTTTTGACCAGAAGCAATCCCTTTTATCGTTTTGACCATCCTGCCGACCGGGTCAAAGACTCTGATATTATACCCGATACCCGCTCGTAACATAAATTCGATATTGGTACTGCGGACACAAGGATTGGGCAGTGCGTTTACTGCCAACACTAAATTCGGTATTTCGTTTTCTGTCTCTTGTAAAGATAGGGTCAAAACTTTCTTAACCGCTCCTTGTAGAATCTGCTTGGTTGAATCTGAAGCGAGTATCGTATCCTGTATTATCGCAACGATTTCACAGTGACTGATATTCCAGCTGTCATTAACCGCAAATGATTGGCTATATGTTATTGAATCACCAACCGCAATTGACACGGGCGTGCCGACCGGGCCCGGAATATAATCGCGGGCAACGTGGTTATGCCATAAATCACCATTCGGTGTCGATTTTCGAATACTGTCTTCGGTAACAACAAAAAGCACGTTAGCATTAATAATTGCGCTCGAATCATTACGAAATTGAGCATAAACGGTTCCGTTGCGGGCAGTTGAATTATAATCCCCCCACATTCTAATTGTGACCGGCGAAGGTCTATTCATTCGGGTTGTAATTTTAGTAGGCCAGGTTGTATAAGAAGAACCGCCATGCGGATTCCCATCATACCATAACCAGGGATGTGAATAACTCCAAACACCCCCGGAATACCGCGGTGGCGGATAAGAGTGCCAACGTTGCACAGCTTCGGCAAAGTACATACCGTAAATTGCATTGGTGGAATCAACATGCAATTCAATCCCAACTACTCTTCCGGGATTACTATAAACAGTATTAGCCAGCGTCCCACTGGCAGCCGCACAAGTTCCTCAGGTTTCAGAATAAATATCTTCGCACACAACTACCCGTTGTGCCGCGAAGAGTGATATTGCTAACCCTATGCTTAAAATCAATCCAAGACCGAAAAGATATTTATATTTCACCCTGTCTCCCTATAAATTAGCATTAATATAAATTATATAAGATTATCAAAAAGTTTGCAAGAAATATATTTTAGAGGATAAAATTATCAATTTTCAATCAATATTCAATGTTACAATGCCCATTTAGCAATTTGACAATTTATTAATAATTGACCATTGATACTTGAAAAATTTTATTATGTTTTTTCTAAATCAATTGCTTTATCCATTGTCTTATATTCTCTTTAATAATCGGATATGCTTCCTGTTTAAATCCATGATATATGTCGTGCTATAAGCTGTCTTAGAATCGCAATTAAACAACCTGCCAGATGGACTTTTATAAGCCAAACAAGATGATGAACTAAAATCTAAACTTAAACCCTAATAAAAAGACCCAACCACCTTTGTACAATAACCCGTCCGATATGCAGGGTGTAGTGGTTCACAATTTCGGTAACAGATTAGCAATAAAAGAAAGCTTGTCAAGTGGAGTAATATATTTCAACCCACCATGCCTTCGCTCATAATTATA
>Ga0315274_10001817_pt1 | contig 32647 bp, 30 predicted proteins | sample YL17G02_20_MG_FD_203700 | JGI IMG/M metagenome (GOLD analysis project Ga0315274, IMG submission 203700) | Sediment microbial communities from Yellowstone Lake, YNP, Wyoming, USA - YL17G02_20 | ecosystem: Environmental > Aquatic > Freshwater > Lake > Sediment | place: USA: Wyoming | collected...
CCCGGCCGCGCCCCCTACCGCTGCGGCCCGGGCCGCAGCAAGGGTTTTAGGCGGTCGCCGTTCCCGGCCATAAATGGCCGGGCTATCGAAAAGCAATTTCAATCGCAGTCCAAGCATGAATGGCCGGGCTATCGAAAAGCAATTTCAATCGCAGTCCAAGCCATGAATGGCCGGGCTATCGAAAAGCAATTTCAATCGCAGTCCAAGCATGAATGGCCGGGCTATCGAAAAGCAATTTCAATCACAGTCCAAGCATGAATGGCCGGGCTATCGAAAAGCAATTTCAATCGCAGTCCAAGCATGAATGGCCGGGCCAATCGAATTCAGAAACGGCCTTGTCCATCCAATTAGTTGATGCCCATAATGGCCGGGCAAAGGAAACGCAAGACCGGGATTGTCCATTTAATCAGTTGATGACCATAAGCGCGGGGCTATTATGAAACCGCTGGGCCAAAACTATTATTGAGCTTAACTTGGCGCCATTCGGGTCTGACTCCAGGATAGCCAAGGCTTGGCCCGGCCCGGGTCCAACCACCATGCCTTGATTCCCGGGCGGATTGAAGATATATTCCAATTCCAATGCCAGCCGGGCGCAAGGTTCTTCTCATATCCTATATCTATCCTCCGGCCGGGGGCGGCGGCTCTCCGCGCCTGGTCCGCTGGACGCGCGCCATCGCCAACTCCGGCCGGGAGCCGGTGGTGGTCACGGTCAAGGAAGTCTTTGCCCGGAGCAAAGACCAAAGTCTTCTGGACGAGGTCTCCGGGATCGCGCGAATCGAGCGCACCGAGTCGCTCGATCCCAAAAGGATCGTCCACCTGCTGCAGAGTGCGTTTGTAAGCAAGGGGCGGTCGGAACTTGCCGCGCCGGCCCCGGCCGCGGCCAAGAGCTCCGGCCTGCTCTGGCGCGCCATACAGGCGTTCCGGTTGTGGCTGATGGTCCCGGACGACCTGATCGGCTGGCTGCCGTTTGCCGCGCTCCGGGCCGCAGCCGTCATCCGGCGCGAAAAGCCGGAGCTGATCATCACTTCGTCCTGGCCCCACAGCGTGCAGCTGCTCGGGCTTTTGCTCAAGAAGATTTTCAAGCTGCCCTGGATCGCGGACTTCCGCGACAACTGGGCCGGACACCCCCATTATTTTTTCCCCACCCAAGCCCACCGGAAGCTCAACGCCTGGATGGAAAAAGCCGTGGTCAGGAACGCGGACCTGGTCACCTTCGCCTACGGCCTGAAGCAGGCCCAGAAGGCCCATCCCCGGTTCAAGGCCAAGTTCCGGGAACTGAGCAACGGCTTTCGCGAACGGGATTTCCAGGGCGTTGAGCCCATGCCCCAAACCGGGTTCAACATGCTCTTCCTGGGAGCGCTCTACGGCGCGCACGGCCCGAAAAATTTCTTCCAGGCGCTCCAGCGGCTGCTGCGGGACCATCCGGAACTCAAGTCCGAACTCAAGCTCCGTCTGATCGGTCAGTTCTTCCCCTTTGACCTCGCCCTGGCCAAAGAATACGGCCTGGAAGAGGTGGTCACGTTCATGGAATTCATTCCGCACAACCAGGTCTTCCGATGGATGCTGGCCGCGGACGTGCTGGTGCTGATCCTGTCCGGCGACGTGGAATCGTCCCAGGTGGTTCCGGGGAAGGTGTTTGAGTACCTCCGCTCTCCGGCCTGGGTGCTGGGGGTGATCCCGGAAGGGGAGACCGCGGAGATTTTGCGGGCCGCGGGCGGGGCGATGATCGCCTCGGGCAGAGACCCGGAGAAAATCGCAGAGGTGATCCTTAAGCTCCATCGGCTCTGGAAACAAGGCCAAAAGCCGGAACGCAACATGGACTACGTGATGACCAAGGAGGAAGATTATTTGTCGCGCCAAATGAGCGAATATTTGGGGTCAGGTCTTGACTTAAGACATAAGCAGTTCTGACAAGGAAGACAAAAAATTATGATTCTGTTTTGTAATGAGATGTCCGGTCATGTTGCGCGGAGGATGGCGGGCATGGCCTTATGATTTTGGTCCCGCTGGTTTTTGACAAAAGCCGATTTCAAAACTATCATTCTGGGAATGGTCGAAAAAATAATCGGCGATAAATTCGGGCTCGCGGCCGGGGAGTGGCCGCTTGCCGAGGGTAAAACCCCGGTGATTTTTGTCCACGGCGCGGGCGGCTCGCACATGATGTGGCTGGGCCAGCTTGTCTACTTCCGGCGCGACTATGCCCCGGTGGCGTTGAACCTCCCGGGCCACGGGCTTTCACCCGGACCGGCCTGCAAGCAGATCAAAGACCATGCCGACTTTGTGCTCGGCGCCGCGGACGCGCTCAAGTTTGACAAGTTCCTTCTGGTCGGTCTTTCCATGGGCGGGGCCATCTCGCAGCACATAGCGATCCACCGCCAGGACCGTCTCCTGGGACTGGTGCTGATGAGCACGGGCGCGAAGCTCAAGGTCATGCCCTACATCTTCAAGGTCATCCGCGACGACTGGCCGGCATACCTCAAGCTCTTCCCGTCCTTCGCCTTTAGCAAGAACGCGCCCAAGGCGGTGGTCGAGCAGAGCGTGGCGGAACTGGCCAAGATCAATCCCGAGAGCGCGGAGTCGGACTTCCGCGCCTGCGACGTTTTTGACGTCCAGCAAGAACTGGCCCAGATCCGGACCCCGACCCTGATCATCTCCGCGGCCGGCGACCTGCTCACGCCCCCGAAATACAGCGATTTCCTCCACAGCCAAATCGCGGGGTCAAAGCTGGTCCGGATTGAAGACGCGGGGCACATCGTCAACCTGGAGAAACCTAATGAGGTGAACCAGGCGCTCAAGGATTTTTTTCGGGAAACCCTGGGGCAAAAATGATGGAGCTGATGGAGCGGATCAAAAACGCGCGCAAGTCCGGACGGCCGGTGTTCTGGGACGGGGCCATGGGCACGCAGTTGATTGAGCGCGGGCTGGCCGGCAGGCTGCCTGAACTCTGGAACCTGGAAAAGCCGGAAGTCATCCGCGAGATCCACCGCGCCTACATTGACGCCGGCTCGGAGGTGATCCAGGTCAACTCCTTCGGCGCCAACCGGCTCAAGCTGAAAACGGCCGGGCTGGAATCCAGGCTGGAAGAGATCAACCTGGCCGCGGCGGAAATCGGAAAAGAGGCCTCGTCGGGCAGGGCGCTGGTCGCGGGCGATTTCGGGCCCACGGGCGAGATGATGTCCCCGGTTGGAAACCTGACCCCGGAGGCGTGCGAGAAAATTTATTTCGAGCAGGCGCGCGCCCTGGTTAGTGGCGGGGTTGATTTGTTCAGCATTGAAACCATGTTTGACCTTGAAGAGGTCAAGGCTGCGATCCGCGGACTTAAGAAGGCGGCTCGCGGGCTTCCGGTGGTTGCCGGCATGACCTTCAAGAAGACCGGCCGCGGCTTTTTCACCATGATGGGCGTAAGCCCGGAGCAGGCGGTGAACGGCATGCTGGAAGCGGGCGCGGACGTGGTCGGCGCCAACTGCTCGGTCGGGCCGGAAGCAATGGTCGAGCTCGTGAAGGTTTTTCGCTCGCACACGTCTGCGCCGCTGATTGCGCAGGCCAACGCGGGCGAGCCTTCGCTCGAGGGGGGCAAGGAAGTATACGGAGTCACCGCCGCGCAGTTCGCATCCTTTGCGCCCAAGATGTTCCAGGCCGGCGCGGAGGCGATCGGGGCCTGCTGCGGCTCGAGCCCGGAATTCATCCGGGAGATGGTCCGGCAATTCCCGGCGGGGAAATAGCCGTGGAGATCAGCGGCCGCACCGGGCTTTGCATTCTGATCGGCGACCCGGTTGAGCATTCGGTCTCGCCCCAGATCCACAACGCCGCTTTCAGGAAGCTCGGGCTGAACTATGTTTATGTTGCGTTCGCGGTCAAGGACGTTAAATCCGCGGTGAGCGGCATCCGCGGGCTGGGCATCCGCGGGTCATCCGTGACCTTCCCGCACAAGCAGAACGTGCTCCCGCTCTTGGATAAATTGGACCCGCTGGCGGAAAAAATCGGCGCGGTCAATACCATTGTGAATGACCACGGCGTGCTTACCGGTTTCAACACCGACGGCGAGGCGGCTTACCTTTCGCTGGTGGAAAACGGAATCGCGCTCAAGGGCAAGAAAATATCCATCCTCGGCGCGGGCGGGGCCTCGCGGGCGATCTCGTTCACCCTTGCCGGCAAAAGGCTTGGAAACGAAATCGTGATCTTTGACGTCATTAACGAGCGGGCGAGCTCCCTGGCAAGAGAAGTCTCGGCCAAGACCGGCGCCCGGGTGCGCGGGGCAAAGTTCGACCGCAAGGCCATGTCCGGAGAATTGGCTGATTCGGAGGTGCTGATCAACACCTCGCCCGTGGGCGTATATCCCAGGGTCAATGAAAGCCCCATCCCCAGAGAGCTCGTGCCCAAAGGCATCTGCGTGTTTGACATCGTTTACAACCCGGCGCAGACCCTGCTCATGAAATACGCCCGCAACAAAGGCTGCCGGACCATCCCCGGGATCGAAATGCTGGTGCGCCAGGCCGGCGAGCAATTCCGGCTCTGGACCGGGGAAAAGCCTCCGCTCAACGTCATGTTCCGCGCCGGAAAACAAGGAATTCTCGGGGTCAGGCCGAAATCCCGAATTCGCGGGGTCAGGCCCTAACATCGAAGTCCGAACTGCGACGATAGGGCCTGACCCCAGGGGATTTCGGCCTGACCCGCGGCATTTTCAAAAAGTGGGGGTGGGCAAGTGCAAACCGGGGATTGGCATGCTAAAGTAATTTGTGAATAATGTGGAAAGAGAGGGTCCGTAACACACCCTGAAAAAGGAGGGGCGAATTATGATTGTGAAAATCGGCGAAAATGCGGGAAAAGTTTTTGAGTTTCTTTGCGGCAAGAGCCAAGTTTCAGTTGAAAGCATTGCTAAGGGAACGGCTCTAAAACAGCAAGAGGCGGACCGCGCGATCGGATGGTTGGCGCGCGAAGGAAAGATTCGCATTGAGAAGGGCAAAAGAGGGGAACTCATAACTCTTACGTAATAAGCCCAGCAAACCCCTTAATTCCCGGGTTCGGAATTCTCGGGGTCAGGCCCGGAGGGGTCTGGCCTTATCACTCTGCAATTCCGGGGTCAGACCCGAATGGCGCTAAGTTAAGCTCATGGATAATCCCGGTCTTGCGTTTCCTTAGCCCGGCCATTCATGGCTTACCCTGTGAATTTGAAATTCGTCTTCGATAGTCCGGCCATTTATGGCCGGGAACGGCGACCGCCTAAAACCCTTGCTGCGGCCCACGCCGCGGCCCGGGCCGCAGCGGCAGGGGTCGCGGCCGGGTTCCCCGGCGCTGAAGCGCCGGGCTATCGAACCCCGAACTCCCGATCAAATTATTTGGTTGATGACCATAAGCGCCGGGCTATCGAAAGAATCGAATACCTGTCAACCCATTCAGTTGATGACCATAAGCGCTTGGCTATCAGGCTCAACCTTAAATTAGCGCCATTCGGGTCAGACCCCAAGCGGCCTGACCCCATGAATTTGGGCCTGACCTCAGGGGATTTCGGCCTGACCCCATCACTTGCAAATCAGGGCCAAGATTTGACCACTCTGACGAATTCGGCGACGTTCTCAATGGGGGTTTCAGCGGGCAAGTCGCATCCGGTGGAGGGGATGAAGTTTTGGAATGGGGCCATGGCCTTAAGTAATTCCATGGTATCCTGCCGGACTTTTTCAGGGGTTCCTTGGAGCATGGTTGTCACGGGATCAATGTTTCCAATAAGCACGATGTCCTTGGGAACGGTTTTGGCGATTTGGGGGAAGTTGACCATGCAGTCCAGGCTAAGTCCCTGGGCTCCGGTCCGGCACATATTGCTGATCAGGCGGGTGGTATCTCCGCAGACGTGGAGGATGGTCCGGGTATCGAGTTGGCGGATGAGATTCTGGACGCTTTGTCCCGCGAATTGCCAGTAGGCATTGGGGGAAAGCATTCCCGCGGTGGGGTCGAGGATGGTAATGATGTCGGCGCCCGCTTCCTGCAAAGCCTTGGCATAGGCAATGACCACGTTTTCGCAGAAGTTCACGGTTGCGACCACCACTTCCGGGGTTTCAATTGACGCGATGGCGATATCGTTTGCGCCCATCATCAGTCCCGCGAGGGTGAAGGGTCCGATGACATAGCTCCCGATCGGGATGTCTAGCCGCGCGGAAAGCATCCGGATGGTCTGGAGATAGACCCAGACCCGGCCGTCATAAAGATGGTCAACCACCTTGTATTGTTCGAGGTCGGAGACGGTTTTAACCGGATGCCAGTCCACGGTCGCGGAATCGCTGACCGGATATCGCACGGGCAGGCCCCGCTTTAAGGCGGGGCACCGGCTTCAACGGAGAGGTCCATCAAGGTGAAGATCATGTCGGGCTGGACGCGCTCGGCCAGTTTATAGAGGGTCCGGGCCTGGAGTTCAGCGTTAAACTCGTTCTGCTTGACCGTGGATTTGGTGAGCGAAATTCCGGGATAGCCTGCCAGGGGCACGGCCAGACGCCGTCCCGCTCTCTCCACCAGTTCAATCAAGCGCATCGTCCCTTTCATTGGAACGCGCCTCTCTCTATCTTCAGCCCCTCGCCGCGATTTCCGGGCTTGGGGGTCTCGGGTGTTTGATGGTATTTTCCGGGGCTTGGCCGGCGGAGAGATCTCATGCGCAGATCATATCGGAAGCGCGGGGGGAGGGCAAGAGGGATGCCTGGAGGCCAGGCCCGGAAAGCGGGGGCAGGCCCTCCCCAGCCGGATAACGCCGGCCACAGCCGGCAGGCTTGACTAGGGGTTCATAATCAAGTAAGGTTTTTGGGCATATGGGGAGAAGTGCGTGGGCGGGATTGTAATCATCCATAATCCGTTTGCTCGGGGGAACATCAAGCGCCCGTGGATGGCGGACAAGTTGCGCCGCATCTTGACCGGCTGCGGGGAGTTGATCATGACCCGGAACATCAACCAGGTCCCGGCGGTGGCCGAGCAATGCCTGAAAAACGAGATTGAGTACCTGGGCGTGAACGGCGGAGATGGCAGCCTGCACATCGTATTGAGCGCGTTCATTTCGGTTTACAAAGACCACCCGTTGCCGACCATAGTTGCCATGCGGGGCGGGACCATGAACACCATGGCCAACTCGGTCAAGATCAAGGGCAATACCGCGGGGATACTGAAGAAGCTGGTTGAGAAATACAGCTCCCGCCAGCCCGTCAACACCATCCCGCAGCACCTGATAAGGCTCAACGACAAATATGGCTTCATGAGCGGGGCAGGGGTGCCCCCCAATTTCCTGGCCGCGTATTACAGCGGGAACTCCACCGGGCCGTGGCAGGCCCTGAAAACCATTTTGCACGCCATCGGCTCGATCATGGTGCAGGGGCCTTTCTACAAGTTCCTGGCCCAGCCCGCGTATTGCAGGATTGTGGTTGACGGCGAGGAGTTGAAGCCGCGGGATTTCATCGGCATCCTGGCTTGCACCATCCGGGAGATCGGCCTGGGGTTCACTTTCACTCCGCACGCTTATGACCAACCGGGCCATTTCCAGTTCCTGGCCGCAACCATCAAGCCCCTCGAACTCGTGCTCCAGATCCCCAACCTCTGGATGGGCAAAGACCTGGACCGGCCCGACGTGATCTCGCGCATAACCAATAACGTTCATATCGAGCCGCTTTCCAATATGAGATACACGATCGACGGCGAACTCTACGAGACCGAATCCCCGATTGAAATGTCCTGCGGACCAACCATCAACCTGGTCAAGATGGAGTCCTGAGAGGTAGTTCAGCATGGCGGAGCGATTGATCGCGGTGATCGGAGGCAGCGGCCTGTATGAGATGCCGGGTTTTTCGAAGAGTGAGGAAGTTCTGGTCAAGACCCCGTTCGGCAAGCCCAGCGACAAGATCGTGCTGGGCAAATTGGACGGGGCGGCCATGGCCTTCCTGCCCCGGCACGGCCGCGGTCATTTTCTTCTGCCCAGCGAGATCAATTACCGCGCCAACATCTGGGCGCTGAAGAAACTGGGAGCGGAATTCATCATCGCCTCCGCGGCCTGCGGCTCGCTCAAGGAAGACATCCACCCCGGAGAGGTCGTGGTCATTGACCAGTTCATAGACCGGACCAGGCAGAGGATTGACACCTTCATGGGCGAGGGCGTGGTCGGGCATCTGGTGTTTGCCGACCCGATCTGCCAATGCCTGGCCGAGACGCTCTACTCCTGCGCGACCGAGCTGGGCATCCGCGCGCACCGCAAAGGGACCTACGTCTGCATCGAGGGCCCGAGTTTTTCGACCCGGGCGGAAAGCCGCGCCTACCGCAGTTGGGGCGCGCACGTGGTGGGGATGACCAACCTTACCGAGGCCCGGCTGGCCCGGGAGGCTGAAATCTGCTACGCCTCGGTCGCGCTCTGCACCGACTACGACTGCTGGCGCGAGTCGTGCGAACCGGTCACCATCGAAGAGGTGCTCAAGGTGATGAGCAAGAACGTTGACAACTGCCGGAAGATCATCAAACTGGCCGGCAAAAAAATCCCGAAAAAGACCAACTGCTCCTGCCCTCAGGCCATGAAGGACGCGGTGATCACCTCCCGGGACAAAATCCCGGCCAAGACCAGGAAAGACCTGAAAATCATCATCGGGAAATACCTGTGAAGCGAAGAGCCGGTTGAACCTGCGGTTAACCAAGAGCTTTTTTGGGCAAATTTTTCCTGACCGCGCCCCTGACCAGGCGCGCGATGGCAAGGGCTTCTTCCGCATCGGCGCGGTCGATGGGCTCAAAGTCGCCCGGGTAGCGAGCTTCCACGGCATAGCGGTTGATCACCGTCAAATCTTCCAGGCTGATCTCGAGCTTGATTTTGCGGGACGCCAGCAATAACACCAGTTCAACCAGGTCATGGGTCTTGGGGAAAGGCATCGAGTGCAAGGTAAACAAAGCCTTCAGATATTTTTCCGCGCATTGCTGGGCGTGGAAACAGACCGTGTCAAAGGGGCAATTATCCTCCATCATCAAGGTGTGCTCGGCATTCTTGAGATCGTTCTCGGCTTTATTGACCCATTGACGGGCCACCTCGATGGCCTCAGGCCGCGCGCTCATAAAGAATTTTCCCTTCCCGGAGCGCGGGATAAATTATGGTGCCGACGACGTTCTTATACTTCTCAACTTCCTCGGGAGTGACCACGATCACGTCCTTGGGCAGCCCCAAGCCGGAGATGGCCAGATCGATTCTGGCGGCCATTTTTCTTTTGGACCCGGAGACGCGCATCACCACCAGCAGGTCGGCATCGCTGTCCGGCCCGGCTTCTCCCCGGGCATGCGACCCGAAAAGGATGATCTTCTCGGGATCAAAATCCCGTATGATCCTTTCGGTCATTTCCCGGATTTTTTTCCTGGTGGACAAAATAGCTGATGAGCCTTTTTTCATCCCGCCCTCATTATTGATATTATACGCATATTGCGCCTTGGAAAAAAGCCCTGGCCGCCGGCATCCATTATCCTGGCGCGCTTTTCATCTTTTTGTGCCTGCTGGATACTGATCTATACTCTAATTATGACCTTGCCGGGAAACTTTTGGCTCGAGGAAGCCCCCTAAATTTGAAGAGATGAAAATTTTATATCTCACCCACCGGTTCCCGCCCGAGCATTTCCGGGGCACCGAGGTTTACACTTTGGAATTGGCCGCGGAGATGCTTCGCCGCGGTCACCAGGCGCTGGTGGTTACGCTCCGGGAGATGAAGGATTCCGGCAAGCTCAGCGTGGTGAACGATGTTTACCGGGGGGTCCCGGTTGCGCGCATCCGGAAGCAACTGCGGCCGGAAAATTTTGAGGACTACTTTTTTGACCCGGCAATGGACGGGCTGTTCAAGGGCATGATCTCTGATTTCCGGCCGGACCTGGTGCACGCCGGCTATTTTCTGGGCGGGCTTTCCCTGGGGATGAGCGAGTCCGCTCCGGCCGGAAAGCTGATCGTGACCGTGACCGACTATTCCGCGCTCTGCTGCCGGGGCCAGCTTTTGGACCAGGAGCTTGCGCCCTGCCCTGGTCCGAGGAGCGGTGTGCGTTGCCTCCGTTGCCTATTTAACCGGGACTGGCTGTTTTCAAATCCCAGGCTTGATTCCTGGGCGCGCGAGCATTGGCCGGTATGGCTCGGGTTCAAGCACCCGGCCGAACTTGCAATGGTCCGGAGAAGAAACCAGGCCGCGAAAAAAGTCCTGGAGACCAGCCGGACAGTCATCTTCGCCCACCCGCACACCCGGGCGGTGTTTGCCGGGAACGGAATTTCAATTGCCGGCGCAAAGCTGCTCGATTTCGGAATTGACGTTGAGCCGTTCAAAGTCCACCGAAAGACCGCTTCCGGCCGCTTGCGGATCGGCTTCATCGGACAAATCCTTCCCCATAAAGGCCTGGACCTGCTGGTGGACGCCCTGGCCGGAATGAAAAACCAGCAACTCTTTGAACTGCTCATTTACGGCAGCCTTTCCGACCCCGCGGAAAAGAAATATTTCGACTCGTTGGGCCTTTCCCGCATCCAAAACCAGAAATGGCTCGGGACCTTCGACCTTTTGCAAATGAACCAAATCCTGGAGGGGATCGACCTGCTGGCAATGCCCAGCCGTTGGGCCGAGAATTGCCCGCTGATGCCCAAGTACGCTCTGCTCACCGGCACGCGCCTGCTGATTTCGGACGCCCCCGGAATACTGCTAAAATCAAGCCTGGAGGGAATAGATATCTTCGGGATCAACCGCGTGGACCAGTTGCGGCAAAAGCTTCAAGACCTGCTTGCCTCGGGCGCATGGCGGCAAAGGCCGGCCGGGGCGAAAAACCTGGTGATGAGCATGACCGAACACGCGGATTCGCTGGAGCTTATTTACCGGGAGGCCGGATGAGGCTGGTGCTGCTCGGAGGCGCCGGGTTCCTGGGACAAAGCCTGCTCCGATACCTCGAGGAAACCGGCGAGCGCGGCCGCCATAAGATCGTAATCTATGACCCCAAGCCGCCCGAGTTTTTCCCGCCCGACCTTTTTGTCCGGGGTTCGCTTGAGGAAACCGACCGGGTCAGGGACTTGCTTGAACCTGATGACGTGGTGGCCCACATGGTGCACGCTGCTATTGCGTCCGAGTTCACGGACGCGCGGCCGGGTTTGGAGGATAGCCTTTCGCCTTCGCTCAGGCTGGTTGAGCTTTTGCAGGAAAAGCCGGTGGCGGGTCTGATTTATTTCAGCTCGGGCGGGACCATCTACGGCGAGCCGGCGCTGCGGCGTCCGATCCCGGAGAGCGCGCCGGTTAACCCCGGGTCGGTCTATGCCGCGGTCAAGGTTAAGATTGAGCAGGCGATCATGGCCGGGCAAAAAGCGGGTTCGCTCAAATACATCATCCTTCGTCCGGGCAACCCTTTCGGGCCGCTCCAGGCGCAGCTCAACCGCCACGGCGCGGTGGCGCACATCCTGAATTCGCTCGCGCTTGACCGGGAGTTCACTCTCTACGGCGACGGCGAGACCGTGCGCGACTATTTTTACGTTGACGACCTGAGCCGGGCGTTCTGGCTTCTGCTCGGGAATTCGCGCTGGGGGCAAATTTATAACGTGGGCAGCGGGGAGGGGACTTCGGTCAACCGGCTGATCGAGCTTTGCCGGGAAATCACGGGCAGGAAGCTCCGGAAAATAATCAAGCCGGCCCGGCCCACCGACCTGGAATATAACGTGCTTGACCCGGCGAAACTTATGAGCGAAGGCTGGTCCCTGCAAACCCCGCTCCGGCAGGGACTGTCGAAAACCTGGAACTCTTTCTGAAATGACCAGGACCGCCAAAATAGCAGTGGTGATCGCGCTTGCGGTTTTCATCGGAATCCAGGCGCAAAGGATCACGCTGCCCTGGGTGAACGAGTTTGAAGGAGCGTTCCAGGAGATGATCGCCCTTCACCACCTTGAGTCCGGACTCTCCGCCAACCATTTCCTGCCGGTGATCGCGGAAATCGACGGGCAAAAATTTTACCACACCGCGCACCCGCCGCTGCTCCACGTTATTTACGCGCTGCTTTATCAGATTCTCGGCGTGCATGAATGGGTGACGCGGGCGTTTTCGCTGCTCCTGCTCATCGCCTCCATATTCCTCGCAGGCCGGATGCTCGACGCCGAGACCCGGCCGCGGTTCTGGCTTTTCGCGCTCTTCAATCCTCTAAGCTTCCGGCTGGGAATGACCACCAACTACGAATTGCTCAGCATCGCGAGCATAAGCCTGTTCGTTTTCAGCTTTGAGCGACGGCGCGCGGGGAAAAAATGGGCCGGGCTTTTGCTGCTCGGCTCGCTCTTGCTGATCCTGCTCTCGGACTGGCCGGCTTATCTCGCAATCCCGGCCATGCTCATGGTCAACCTCCGGGACAAAAAATCCAGGAATGAGCTGATGGTGTTGCTTTTGCTCCAGGCCGCGTTCCTGGCCGGATACCTGCTTTACGCGAAGTCAGTCGCCGGCGAGGCCGCGCTTTTTGCCCACGGCCAGACCCGGAGCAACCCGCTCTACATCTTCCAGGCCGGAACCTATGGCGAGCTTTTCACTCACCTGCGCTGGATGCTCGGCTGGCCCGCGCTGATCCTCGCGCTCGCGGCCCTGGTGAAATTTTTCGCCGTTGCCCGGGAAAAGCCCCGACTTTATGCCTTCTGGATATGGTTCCTCATCCTGCTCTGGCTCTCCGCGGCCAACCTCACCAGCAGACATTTCGTTTACCTCCTCTATTTCTTCCCGCTGCTTGCCCTGGCTCTGGCCTTTGCCGCAAGCGGCCTGCGGCAGCAAGCCCTGGCCGCGGCCCTGGTCTTGCTTTCGTTCGTCATCCCCGACTACACCGGCTTCAAGACCAGGGACGCCCGCGGATATTATTTCGCCCGGGAAATGAAAAAGCTCCCGCAGGCGCGCGCGGCCTTCTCGAGCGCGGCCCTGGGAACATTGTTTTTCTATGATAAAATTGAAACCGTGGCCCCGGTGAGCGGGAAAGCGGCCGAAGCGCTGGGCAGATTCAATTTTGACATGGTGATCATGGATACAACCAACCCCGAGGTGCAGGGGTTCACGTCGTTGCCGGAAAAATCCGGCTATGAAAAAACCTGGTCTTTTCCGGATATGGCCGTTTACACGAAAAGAGATTTGCTTCGCAGCCGGCGCTATCCCGGGCCGCGGCTTGAGCCCAGGCCCGGAAACAGTTGGCAGGACCCGAAAACAGAAGTGGTCTGGCTTGACCACAGACCCTGGCTGGGCATCCGGCAGCCGGCCGGCCCAAAAGGAATTTCCGCGCTCGATTTTGCCGCGCAGCCGGGATGCCTGAGTTTCAGGCCCGCGCTCATTCACGCGCCTGTGTCAGGCAAGGGCGACGGCGCGGGATTCCTCGTCACCGGCCGAAACGGGCAACGGACGCGCCTGCTTTACTCGCGTTTTATAAGGCGGGGCGCGGCTCCCGAAACCGAAATCAAAACCGGCGATCTAACGGGGATACGGATGGTCATTGAGTCAGGGCCGCGAAGAGATTTTAGTTTTGACGACGCCTATTGGCTGGACGCTGAATTTAATGACGGCTGCGGAGGGTTGCCATGACCGACGAGGCTCCGAAATTTTCAGTGGTGGTCCCGGTCTATAACGAGCGGGAAGCGCTGGGGCCGCTCTTGGACGGACTGGCCGCGGCGCTCCACGGCGCAAACGCCGAGATCATTGCCGTGGACGACGGGTCCACCGACGAGAGCACGGAATTGCTGCAAATCTACGAGCACGAGGCGGAGGTCAGGCTGATACGGCACGAGCAAAACCAGGGTTACGGCGCCGCGCTCAAAACCGGACTGCGCGCCGCGAGCGCGGACAAGGTGCTCATCATCGACGCCGACGGCAGCTACGACCCGCAAGACATCCCCGCGCTTATCGAAAAGAGCGGCTCGGCCGCGATGGTGGTGGGAGCGAGGAAGAGCGGTTTGAAGGTTGAGCCCCTGGTCCGGCGGGTGTTCAAGTTCCTGGTGCGCAAGATGCTCCATTTCCTGGCCGGGTTTCAAGTCAAAGACCTCAATTCCGGAATGAGAATCTTCAACAAGGAACTCGCGCTCAAATACCTCTCAATCCTCCCCGATGGCTTCTCCTTCACCTCAACCATCACCATCATCTTTCTCAGCGAGGGGTTCCCCGTGCAATACGTGGACATCGATTACCGCCCCCGGCGGGGAAAATCAAAATTCAAAATGAGCGAACTATCCTCGCTCTCCCTGCTCCTGCTCCGGACCATCATGTATTTCAACCCGCTCAAGTTTTTCATTCCGCTCTCGATGTCTTTGGCGTTGCTCGCGCTCGCGGTTGCGCTGGGCAGCATTTTCGCGCTCGGCAAATTCATGGACGTGACCACCAGCGTGCTCCTGGTCTGCGCGGTGCAGACTTTCGCCCTGGGACTGATCGCAGACCTGCTTTTGCGGCTCAAAAAATGAAAGTGCTCCTGGCATATCCGCCCACCACCCGGGCATTGCCCTCCATCCTGCCCGGAGAGGTCGAGTCCTCGCGCGGGGCATTCCCGCCGCTCGGGATTCTTTACCTCGCCTCAGCCGCTGCGCAAGTCCCGGGAGTGGAAATCTCCGCGGTCGACTGTCCCACCCAGGGCTTGAGCGCGGAAGAACTCGCGGAACAAGTCGCGGCCAAGGGCGTTGACCTGGTCGGGATCAGCATCCTAAGTTTCCATCTCCTGGACGCGCTGGAGCTGGCGCAAAAGATCAAGCAAAAATCAAGCCGGACCATGATTATCGCGGGCGGGCCGCACGCGCACATTTATCCCGAGGAAACGCTTGGCCTGGGCCCGTTTGATTTTGTCGCGCTGGGGGAGGGCGAGGACCTTTTCCGGGAACTGGTTTCAAGGCTTTCCCGGGGCGAGTCCGAGCCGCAAATTCCCGGGATGGTTTCCCGGCGCCGGAGCGGAAAGCCGGACTTGAATTTCCGCAACATCCCCGAACTTGACCGGCTGGCTTTCCCGGCCCGAAAGCTTTTGCCCGTTGAAAAATATTTCTCCGTGCTCAGTCCCCGCTGGCCGGCCACCACCGCCGTCTCCAGCCGGGGATGCCCCTACCGCTGCATCTTCTGCGACCGGCCGCACCTGGGCAAGAAGTTCCGGCCGCGCTCCGCTCAAAACGTGGTCTTGGAAATGCAGTCCTGCGCGGAGATGGGCATCCGGGAAATGATCTTCTATGACGACAACTTCACCACGCAGCGCGAGCGTGCGCTGGAGATCGCGGAAAAAATCCTGCAAGCCGGGCTCAAGATGAGCTGGGACATCAGGGCGCGAGTGGGAGACCTGAAGCCGGAGGACTACCGGCTCTTGCGCCGGGCCGGGCTGGAGCGCATCCATTTCGGGGTCGAGAGCGGAGACCCCAAAATCCTGGAGTCGCTCCAAAAAAAAATCACCATCGAGCAGGCCCGCGAGGCGTTCAAGGCCGCGCATGACGCCGGGATCGAGACCCTGGCCTATTTCATCATCGGGCTCCCGGGCGAAAATCTTGACACCCTCAGCCGCACCTCCGCGCTCGGCCGCGAACTCCGGCCCGACTACATACATTTTTCGCTGCTCATGCTCTTTCCGGCCACGCCGGTTTATGCGCTGGCTTTGGAAAAAGGCGTGATCAAGCGGGACCTCTGGCAGGAATTTGCCCAAGAGCCGCGTCCGGATTTTTCGCCGCCGGTCTGGGAGGAAAATCTCAGTCGGGAGGAACTGGTTGCGGCCTTGCACAAGGCTTATCGCGGATATTACCTGCGGCCGGGATACCTTTTCTCGCGCCTTTCCCGGACCAGGACCTGGACCGGTTTCAAAAACCAGGCGCGCATGGGGCTTTCCATCCTGGGGCTGAAAAGATGAGCGCGCCGGACTTTTCGGTAATTGTCATTTTCGGCCGGGGCGCGGCCGAGCCGGCGCTATCATCCATCCTCAGCCAGGCCGGCGCGGAATTTGAAGTGATCGGAGTGGTCCCGGAGGATAAGTTCAAAATCGAGGACCCGCGCGTGAAATTGGCGGTGGTCCCTGACCAGAACCCGGCCCGGCGGAGAAACCTCGCAGCCGCCAAGGCCGCCGGGAAATATCTCGCCTTTATCGACGACGACGCTTCCGCGCCGAAAGACTGGCTGGCCAAGGCCAAAAGCATTTTTGAGACCAAGCCGGATCTGGCCGCGTTCGGCGGCCCCAACCTGGCCCCGGAAAAAATGTCATGGCCGCAGCAACTGGTCGAGCTGATCCTGACCGACCAATACTTCGGCTCCGGCGGCAAAAGCTATCAACGTTCGGGTGTTCCCCGGCCGGCCCGGCCCGGAGAGCTCCATTCATCCAACCTTTTCATCCGGCGCGAATTCTTTGAGCGGGTGAAGGGCTTTAACGAAAAGATCGGCTACGGCGCCGAGGACAGCGAGATGCTTTATCATTTGAAGCAAATTCCGGCCGCGGGCCTGGGTTTTTTCCCGGACCTGTTTGTCGTCCACCAGCGCCGCGGCTTCGGGATCGAATATTTGAAACGCGGCTTCCGCTTCCGCCGCCAGAACGGAAGGCTCATCCTGCTCCACCCGGACATGTATGCCTGGAACCGGCCGCTCCTGGCCGGCATGGCCGCCGCAGGCCTGGGATTGCTTTTGCTGGTCACCATGCCCTTGCCGGCGTTCTTGCTCTTCATCTTCTACCTGGCGTTTTTCTGCGCATTCAGCCTGGCGCGTTTGAAGAAAAACCGGATGCTGGCGTTGCTTGCGCCCTTCGCGTATCTCCTCCACCACCTCGCTTACTCCGCGGGGATCGCCGCGGGTGTTGCCGAAGGCCTGGTCAAAGGCCGGGAGGCAATGAGCAAGGCCTATGGCCGGCAGGACTTTAAACCAAACCCAAATTCTGATAATCTCTCCTGAGATGAGCGGCGAGAGAAACATGCTTTCCGGCTTGGCCGAATTCGTGGAGTTCAAGAGCGGCGGATGGCTGCGCTACCTGCTCGAGGAATTTTTCGCGGTTTCCCTCAACTGGATTCCCGGACCAATCGGACACCTGGCGCGCTGGATCGGATACCGGCTCCTGGTCAAAGGCTCGGGCTGGATCGCGGTTGAGCGCGGGGTGGAAATCTTCGGCACCCAATGGCTGGAAATGGGCGCCGGGGTTTATATCGGCGAAGGCGTCATGCTCCAGGGCCGGCCGGGCGGGTTGAAGATCGGGAATAACGTCCGGGTCATGCCCCGGGCCGTGATCAACGTTTACAACTACCGGGGCCTTTCGCAGAGCGGCATTGAAATCGGGCCGGGCGCGGTGATCGGCATCGCCGCGGTGGTCACCGGCCAGGGCGGGGTGAAGATCGGCTCAGACGCCATCATCGCCCCGGGCGTGAAAATCATGCCGGTGGACCATGTTTATTCCGAGCCGGGCGCGCCCATCAAGGAGCAGGGAATATCGGCGCGCGGGATCACGGTCGGAAAAGGCGCATGGCTCGGCGCCGGAGCAATCATCCTGGACGGCGTCTCAATCGGAGAGAACGCGGTGGTCGCCGCGGGAGCGGTGGTCAAGGATTCCGTCCCCGCCAACGCGGTCGCGGCCGGCAACCCGGCGCAGGTGATCAAGAAATTCAATTCTATTGTATAATAGATAGTGACGCTCATGGAAAAGCTGGGAAGTTTTCTTCTTGAGATGCGGCCCAAGCAGTGGGTCAAGAACCTGATGGTGTTCGCCGCGCTGGCCTTCAGCGAGAACCTGCTCGACCCGCAGCTGATTTTCAAATCAATCGTCGTTTTCATCAGTTTCTGCCTGGTGGCAAGCTCGGTCTACGTGGTCAACGACGTCTTTGACCAGGAGCGCGACCGGCTGCACCCGGAGAAAAAAAACCGGCCCGTCGCCAGCGGCAAAATCAGCGCCGGCCAGGCCTGGGCCTTCGCCGCATTGCTCTTTGCCGCGGGATTCCTCGCCGCCGCCCGATTGGGCGCAGCCACCATCGCCATCCTGGCCGCATACGTGCTCAGCAATTTCCTCTATTCCGCCTGGCTCAAGCAGTACGCGATCCTCGACGTGTTTTTCGTCTCGCTCGGTTTTGTGCTGAGGGTTGCCGCGGGAGGCGAGGCGATCAAGGTTGAAGTCTCAACCTGGATCATCCTCTGCACCATCCTGGCTGCACTGTTCCTGTCTTTCGCCAAGCGCCGGCATGAGTTGGAGCTCCACGGCGGCAACGCCGCCAGCCACCGGAAAGCGCTCGCGCAGTACAGTCCCTATTTCATTGACCAGATGATCGCGGTAACCACGGCCAGCACCGTGATGGCCTATTCGCTCTGGACCATGTGGCCCTCGGTGGTCGAAAAATTCCAGACCCGGCACCTGCCCTATACCATACCCTTTGTCTGCTACGGGATCTTCCGATACCTCTACCTCGTGCACCAGAAGGGAGAGGGAGGCGACCCCACTAAAATTTTCCTCAACGACAAACCGCTGATCATCAACATCCTGCTCTGGATGGCAAGCGTGATCGCCGTGCTCTATTTCAAGGTTTGAAAAAAATTGCGCGTCCCGCGAGCGAATCCCCGGCCGCTGCTTGGGCATCGATGGGGTCAGGCCCGAATGGCGCTAATTTAAGGTTGAGCCTGATAGCCAAGCGCTTATGGTCATCAACTGAACAGGTTGACAGGTATTCGATTCTTTCGATAGCCCGGCGCTTCAGCGCCGGGGAACCCGGCCGCGCCCCCTGCCGCTGCGGCCCGCGCCGCGGCGTGGGCCGCAGCAAGGGTTTTAGGCGGTCGCCGTTCCCGGCCATAAATGGCCGGGCTAAGGAAACGCAAGACCGGGATTGTCCATGAGCTTAACTTAGCGCCATTCGGGTCAGGCCTCTCCGCTGAAGCCTCGCTTCGATGCTGAGGCCGGACCCCGGATTTTTCAACCGCCCGTTAAAGATATAAAATGACGTAAAAGGGGGAAAGGTGGCAGGAGCGGACCCGGGCAGAGCCGCGCAAAAGAATCAGCCCGCGGCAAACATCCGGCAGATCGCACTGGAGATGGCCAAGGCCTTCCGGGCGCTGGCGCTGTATCCCATCGGCCACCCGCAATTGAAAACCATTTTCCATGCCTCGTATCAGAAGATTTTTTTCGATATGTCCAAGGTCAACGAGGTCGCCTTCACCGTGGGCAAGGACGGGATGTCGAACCAGGGCCGTGCGCTGGAGACCGCGCTCGAGGCGCTGACCGAGTTCTCGACCGAGATGCACATCCGCCAGGTCCGGAAATTCGGCCTGCGCAGCAACTTGAACGAGCGAGACCTGGTGGATTTCCTGCGCATGCTGCTGATACCCGCGGAGCAGTTCCGGGCCGGCAAAAAGATTGAAGAGTATTTCCGCGCCAAACAGATCTCCACGCTCTGGGTGAACGAGGTCGACTTTGCCAAGGTGTTCACGGGCGGAAAAGCCGCGGAAGCCCAAGACCAGGAACTGGATGAGGCTTCCAAGGATTTCCTGGAGGCGAGGGTCCTGGTGGAGTCGCTGGACCTGGCCGGGGATGACGGCCAGGCGCTTTCCATTCTGGGTAAAATTTCCGCGGAGCAGGCCCGTCTGGCCGGGGAACAGAAGCTGCCGGAGTTGTGGTATGTCACGGGCGCGGCCAGCGACTTCTGCGAACTGAAACGCGGCCGGTTCCCGCAGGCCTGCTCCAAGGCGCTGGAGCTGCTCAAGACCGCGGCCCGGCCCCAGTTCCTGGCATGGCTGATCGAGCGGTACAACTTCAGCGACGTGAATTCGGGCAAGGCCTTTGAGCGCTATTTCGACCAGGCGGGCGAGCCCGCGGTCGAAGCCGCGGTGCTGCGGCTGCTCGCTCCGGAATCGGTGTTTTTCCAGAAACAGATAATCAGCTTTCTCCGGGGCAGGGGCGAAAAGGCCAGGCCCTTTATTGAAGCCCGGCTCAAGGACCCCAAAACCCCCCAGGCCCGCAAGTTGATCTACATGACCGGCGAATTCAAGAACCCGGAGAGCGCGTCCATCCTGATTGAATTCGCCGCGGGGGAAGACAAGGTCCTCAAGCTGGAGGCGATCCGCGCGCTCGGGAAGATCAAAAGCCGGAATGCAACCCAGGCCCTGGTCGGGATGCTGCACTGGAAGAACGCCGACAACGAGTCGCGGCTGGCGCTGGTCCAGCTTTTCGGGGAGCAGCAGGAAAGTCTGGCGGTCCCCGGCCTGATCGAGCTGCTGAAGAGCCGGAGGCAGCCGCCGGAATTGCGGGAGAAAGCCGCGGAGGCCCTGGGCAAGATCAAGAGCCGCGAGGCGCTTTCCGTGCTCACCGAGGTCTTGAGCAAGCCCGGTTTCCTGCGAAAGCCCGCGCCGGAAAAGGTTCGGCTCAAGGCCGCGGAGGCCTTGCATAAGATCGGCGGGGAGCGGGCGGAATTCATTCTTTCGGAACTGGCCCGGGGCGAAGACCGGCTGGCCCAATACTGCCGGCAATTGACCGCGGCCAAGAGCGGGAAAAGGGGCTGATCCTTGCCCAAGACCTTGCCCAGGGAAAAACTCGAGCAGATCCTGATCGGGATGATCGCCTCGAGCCGGAACCTGAACCTCTACCCGCCCGATCACCCGCTGGTGACCGGCCAGGTCCAAAAACTCTTCGCGGACATGGAGCCGCTTTTCGGGCGCCGGGACAAGGCCTCGGTGGCGGTGGTGGAGGAAGTCCTGGTTTTTGAGGGTGTGCCGTTCTACCAGCCGAACATCGCGGTGCGCGAGTTCCAGCGCCGGATCGAAGAGAGGGGAGTGACCGCGGTTGAATTCCACCGCGGGCTGACGGTCGGCGAACTTTTGGGCTGGGCGCAGTTCCTGGTCGAAGATAATGCGCATATTAGCGGCATGGGCGCGACCAAGTGGCTCGCGGACAAGGGGATTGCCCACATCAAGGTGCGCGACGTCCGCGAGGTTTACAACCGCGCAATCGACACCATCTCCGACGTGCTCGGCGAAGTCCGGATGGGCAGAATCCCGAGCGCGGAAAACGCCAAGAGCGTGGTGGCCGACCTTACCGAGTACCTGCTCAACGACCGGCCCGCGCTATTGGCGCTGACCCTGCTCAAGAGCTACGACAACTACCTGTTCAACCACTCGGTGAACGTCAGCGTGCTGAGCCTGGCCCTGGCCGAGGCGCTCAAGGCGCCGGCCGCGGACCTGCAGGTGATCGGCATGGCCGGCCTGCTCCACGACATCGGCAAGACCATGACCCCCAAGAGCATCATCCTCAAACCGCACCAACTCACGCCCGAGGAATGGGGGGTGATGAGGGAACACCCGGTGAAGAGTTCGGAAATCGTGGCCAAGATGCCGGGCGTGGGCGAGCTCTGCGTGCGGCTGGTCTATGAGCACCACATCAATTTCGACCGCAAGGGCTATCCCGCGGTGGAAGCCGGCCGGCAGCTGCACCCCTATTCCAAGATCATCACCATCTCGGACGTGTATGACGCGGTCACCACCCTGCGGCCGTACCAGAAGCCGTTTTCGCCCAGGGACGCCATGCGCATCATGGAGTCGCTGGCCGGGCGGGTGATCGACCCGGTGTATTTCCGCGAGTTCATCCGCGTGCTCGGTATTTACCCGGTGGGCAGCCTGGTGCGGCTGGACACCGGCGAGGTCGCGGTGGTGACGGAAACGCGAAGCTCCGAGCCGTTGTGCCCCAAGATAAAAATTCTGTTCGACCACTCGGGCAGGCGGCTGGAAGAACCGATCAAGCTCGACCTGGCAAAACTCAGGCCCGGAGAAGCCAGTCGTAACCTTATTGCGCCCGCGGACCCGCTGCTCTACGGGATCGACCCTTTTGAACTGCTCGCAAACTGAGCGCGCACGCGAAGAGCCAGACCGCCACGCCTGAAATCCCGGCCCACAGCGCAACCGCAAAGCTCGCCGGCTGGTATTTCATCTCCAGCTTATGCACTCCCGGCGAGTCCAGGAGCACGCCCCGGAAGGCGTGGTCCGCGGGAAAAATCCTTGTTTCCCTTTGGTCCAGGAACGCGCGAAACCCCGGATACCAGGACTCGGAAAACACCAGGACCGCGGGCGAAAAATTCCGGGCCAGCAGGCTCATCCCGCCCGAGACCGCGTCCGCGGAAACCACCCGGACGCCTTCCCCCGGCGACGGCGCCATTTTCTCCGGAAGCGGCAGCCATAAATTTTTTTCCACCACCGCGGTCCGGGCCGGATCAAAATCATCCGAGCCCAGGTACCCAAGCCGCTCTTCCCTGCCGGGGATCACTTTCACCCCCCGGACCAGAAACGCGCGCGGAAGCGCGGACCGGTTTTCAAACACGTCAATGTCCGCATAATCCAGGCGCCTGAAGAATTTGCCGGGGTTTTCGATCCGGGCATAAAGCCTCCAGCCCGGGGCGCCGGCGCCGCTCAAGGGCGTGAAACAAAGGATGAGCCGTCCGGTGCGGCCCGAGATTTTTTCCAGGCTGAAAGAAGCAGTCTCATCCCCGGCCATGACTTTTTCCAGGACCAGTTCCTCTTCCCCGCCCTCGCCCCCGAACCAAAGCTGGAAAACCAGTTGCGCGCCCGGGGTTTGGTCGTTCCTGAGTTCAACCACCAGCCGGTCGCCGCTCTGGACATAAAGCAGCAGCCCGAAGCGGGAGGGAGGCTCCAGCGCAAGCTCCTTGAACGATCGCCCCGCGGCCACGCTGGTCCGGGGATCGAACCTGCGGAGTTCGTATCCCAGGAAAAAGCTGGTGGCGGCTTTGAGGTTCTTGTTCTGGCCAACCAGGTATTTGAGGTTGAGAAGGTTGATCAGCGGCAATTTCTCCCGGGAAACAAAATCGCCCCGCTTCAAAATGTTCGGGACCTGGACGTCGGAGATCCTGCCCTGCTCGGTCTGGAAGGCTTTCTTGTCCAGCAGGTTCACAAACTCGGTGTAGCGGAGCGGGGCGAAAGTCACGTAGGCGTCAGGCGAGCGCGTGCCATGACTCACCCCGGTCTGGAGCGGCGAGCTGAGCTTCTCCCACTGGTCGTAGGAATAGACGCTCTGGACGCGATAGTCCGGGGAATAGTCCTTTTTCAGGAATTGCAGGTAATCAGCATTTTCCTTCAGGAGCTCCGGGTTGTTCCGGGGCAGGACGAAAAAGCCGGTCACGATGAATTCCAGGGCGAGCGCCGCCCCCAGCCAGAACTTAGCGTTCAGCCGTGCTTTCGCTAGGCCGAAACCCGCGGCCAGCGCTCCGGCAAATGCAAGCGCGGCTGAAAGCGCCAGGCGCGAGGCCAGGAATCGGGAAAAGACCAACGAGAACTCCGGGGGAATGTTGCCGGAGTATCTTCGGGTCAGGAGGTAGAGCCCGCACAGGAACGCCGCCTCGGTCAAGATCAAAGCCGGGACGAGCGCGCCGGATTTTTTGCCGCTGAATGTATCCATGCGCTGGAGCCCGAAGCCCATGAGCAAAAACAGCGCGATCACGGCATTGACCAGGCCGCGGCCGTGCGGGATGAACCCGCTGAAGACCGGCAGCCGGTAAAACACCCAAAGCACGTTCAGCCAGTTGAAGGTCTCGGCCAGGGTGAAAATCATCATGACCAGCAAGCCCCAGAAGATTGCGTCCCGCTTCCGGAAGCAGAGCCCCAGCGCCAAGACCAGGAGCAATGACGCAAACATCGCGAGCACGGCCGCGGATTCCAGGTAAAGGGTTTGGCCCGGGAACAGCGTGAACAGGCCGTAGCTGAACGGCATCCGCCGGAAGCTTTGACCGTAGGCCGAGAGCGAGGGCAGCGCGGAAATGACGCCGAGCATGCCCCCGAACGCAACCGCGACCAGCCATAAAAAAATCCCGGACAGCTTTGCTCTTGCCGCGGCTCCGCTCAAGGCCAGATATACCGCCAGGAAAATGAAAAGCGAAAGGTATTGGAGCGCGGCAACCTCCATGTGCCCGGAAAGGACCTGGGCCCCGGCCAGCGCGGACAAGGCCAGGAAATCACGTATGCGGCGGAAGCGCGCGAGCTCAAGACTGGAGGCGTAAATCCAGGGAATGAACGCCAGGGCGAAAATGTCGGGCAGAAAGTCCTGAACCGAACTCGGCACAAAAAAGGCAAACCCGAACCCGCCGGCCGCGGCCAGCGCCGGAAACTTTTCAAGACCCATCCTCCGGCCCAGGTAATAAAACCCGGTCAGCGCCAGGGCCGCGTGCAAAAACTGGTTCCAGACCGCGGCCCGGGCGAAGTCAAAAACAAAAAAGAAAAACGCCGGCGGATAAAACGCCGAGGAATGGCCCCAGCCCGCAAAGTCCATCCCGGAAAAAAGGCCCGGACACCAGAGCGGGAAATAGCCTTGAGCAAGGCAAACGCTCACGAACTCGCGGTAAATCCGCCACTGGGTCAGGTCCTGGTAACTCGGGAGCAATGTGGTCCGGCCCGCGAAAATCACCGGCAGATAAAGCCCGGCGCAGAGCGCAAGCAGTAAAAGGTAAGGCCAGAACTCGCGGTCCCTCCTGAAAGCCCCCAGCCGCATCTCATTCATTATAACAGAAATCGCCCCAGTCTCTTCACTGCAAAGCGTTGTTAAGTTATAAGTTGGGGTCAGACCCGAATGGCGCTAAGTTAAGCTCATGGACAATCCCGGTCTTGCGTTTCCTTAGCCCGGCCATTCATGGCTTACCCTGTGAATTTGAAATTCGTCTTCGATAGCCCGGCCATTTATGGCCGGGAACGGCGACCGCCTAAAACCCTTGCTGCGGCCCGGGCCGCGGCCCGGGCCGCAGCGGCAGGGGGCGCGGCCCGGTTCCCCGGCGCTGAAGCGCCGGGCTATCGAACCCCGAACTCCCGATCAAATTATTTGGTTGATGACCATAAGCGCCGGGCTATCGAAAGAATCGAATACCTGTCAACCTGTTCAGTTGATGACCATAAGCGCTTGGCTATCAGGTTCAACCTTAAATTAGCGCCATTCGGGTCAGACCCCATCCTATAACTTGGCGAATTATCCAATCAAGCTTAAGCAGCGGATTCGGTGTACGCCGCGTCGATGATGGCGTAGATCCAGATGGCGACGAAGATGGCGAGCAGCCACCAGTTCTGGATCCAGGCCGCGCGGTGGAGTTCGGCCATGGTCTGGGGGTCCAGTTTCATGGCCTCGATCCCTCCGGGCCCGGTCACGGTCACGGTCCTCCAGACCAGCTTCATGATCCGGACAAAAAGCCAGAGCAGGTCAATTGCAATCAAGCTCACAATTATCGCGCCCTTGGCTTTTTCTTTTTTGTAGAGCTGTCCGAGTCCGGGGCAGACCAGTCCGCTGAGGACAGCGGCTCTGCGGTTTAAGTTCATTTTCAGCTTTTCTGCTTCTGTTTTTCCGCGATTTTTCGGGCCAGGGCCTGCATGGAGAGTGTCAGCCCGAGTTTTCTTCCGGCGCTGAGGGTGGGGTCAAAGGTGCGGCAGAAGTCGATGGCGGCCGCGGTTGGCGCCGGGGTGACGGATATTTTGTCCGCAATCTTGAGTTTCCAGGGGATGTCCTTCTGCACGTCCTCGACCTTGCAATGGGGGTGGAGCGAGACCAGGGTCAGTTCATGTTCGGGGGGCGGAAAGCGGAACACGGCCTTGGTGGAGATGAGTATTTCCGGCCCGCTGTCGGGCAGTCCGGCCTTGACCCTGCTGTCCCCTCCGGAAAGCCAGCCCGGGGTGGTGAAATAGTCCAGCTTGTCCGCGAATTTGCCGCCGCGCATGGTCAGCACCACCCGCTTGGCGTAGGCCGCGAAGTCCGGCGCGCCTCCCGCGCCCATCATCCGCATTTTGGGGTTGAAGTAGTCGCCGATCACGGTGGAGTTGATGTTGCCGAACTTGTCGACCTGGCCGACGCCGAGGAAACACACGTCCACGTATCCGCGGTTGAGCACGGTGGTGAAGATATCGATCAGGTCGCAGGAGTAGGAGAATCCTTTCATGCAGGTTGGGTCCGCGATGTGGAGCGGGGAGCGGTAGGGGTCGATGTCGACCAGTCCGGCCTCGGTCAGGAGCACGGCGTTGGGGGCGTGGAATTTTTTGGCCATGGTGCAGGCGGCGATGGGCAGGCCCTGGCCCACCATCACCCGGTCGTGGTCGCGGACCTCAAGCGAGGCGTTGTAGATCATCATCTCCGCGAGCGTGAATTTTACTTTTCTTCGGTTTCCCATTCGCAGACCTCCGGCTGGCTTTCGATTATCTTGTCAAATTCCGTGCGCGACACTCCCAGTTCCTCGCAGTTGCCCTTTTCGTCCCAGACCGTGAGGTTGGCGGTGCCGTAGTCCGCGGTCTGCGACGGGTGGCGGCGCGCGCGCAGCCTCAGCAGTTTTTCCGCGCCCAGCTTGGAGACGTAGTGGCTGAGGTAGTCCTGGCGGTCGGCCCGGTCGTAAATCCACTCCTTGATGAAATCCTGCATGCCCTTGGCCGAGGCCTGCGCGAAGTAGAACCCGGCGCGGAAGCTCAGGTCAAAGTTGTAATAGCCCAAAACCTCGGCCGGGTGAGCGGCCCAGGTGTCCTCAACCACCGCGTCAACTCGAAAAGCCGGCAACAGCGTCAGGTGAGGACTCCATTGGATAACGTCGTGGTCAACTATTTCCTCGCAGCATACAATGATCCGCTTGCAGGCCAGGGCCGCCCACTTGCTGTTCCCGATGCTGCCCCAATACTGGGCGTTGCCCTGTCTGTCCGCGCGCTGACAATGAAAAAGCGCAACCTCCGGCTGAACACCTTTCACAACCACCGTGTCCTCGCCCGTGAAAGGGTCTTTGATCACCTTGAACTTGTCCTCGCCCAAAAGCGTCCGAACACGGAAAACGTCGGTCTCCTTGATCCCCTTCAGCACCGGCATGAAATTGTAGCCCAGCGCCCCCGCCCAGAGCATGGCCAGAACCGTGAAGTTGCTCAGGTCCTCAACCTCCACCCGCTTATCCTTGACCGCGCGCTCAAACTCCGTGCTCGCCCATTCCCCGCCCGCGCGGTAGTTGTAGGCCGTGATCACCTTTTTCGTGCAGCCCGCGGCGATCAGCAAATCTATCTCCTCAATCCCGCTCTGGCTCCAGATGGTCAGGTCCTTTTTGCGCTGGCGGATCACCTCATGGATCAGAGCGAACGGCACGCAGGTCAGAAAATTGGCGATCGAGACCGAGGCCCCGTCCGGCACAAACTTCTCAACCGCTTCCTTCGCGGTCATCACCTTGGAACCCGGAATATCACCCATGAACACCCCCTCCAAAACCATCACTCACTACGCCTATCTTTATACGAATATTCGAGAAAAGCAAAATCGCCCGCCTGCGGAGAGACGGTATGCGGGATTCGGAACTCGGGGAATTCTTTGCCGCAAAGGCGATAAAGAACGCAGAGAAAAAAATTTCGAGCCTTCTGTGCGAGCGACTTCAGTCGCGAATCATTAAAAAAGTCTTCAACCACCACGACACCACGACACCACGAAACAAAGATTATTTCCCAAGCACCGGGACTCGCCTTTGCCGAGGCTGCGTCGAGCAGGCTTGTCGGCGAACATCGGCACGCTGGAAGCACCACCCCCAAGCCCCAATTCCTCAACCGCCCTCAACGTTAAACATTAAACAGAGCTCTGACCCCAATTTTCACAAATTTGAGCTTGACTTGGATAATTGCGGCGGGGTATGATTGGATTGAGACTGACAGTATGCGAGAAGATTTTCAGTTCCTGCTCCGCAGCCAGCGCATCGCGGGCGAGCCGCTGCGTTTGAGAAAACGGATCGAGTCCAGAAATTGCGGACCCGGGGACCTGCCTCCGACCCGGGTGTATCCTGCCATGGCCGACGCGGTGGTTGCGGTTTGCGGGGTCAAGGGCGACATTATGTCTTCGGTTCGCGAGGCTGTGCTGGCCGCGGGGGGCCTGGAAGAGATCGAGCGCGGCCAGTCGGTGATGATCAAGCCCAACATGTGCGGCCCTGCGATTGGCGGCCGCGCCCCCGGCCGCATCACCACCAGCCCCGAACTGCTGCGCGCGGTGATCCGTTTGTGCAAGGAGCGCGGCGCCCGGGTGACGGTTGGCGACCGGTCCATGTTCGCTACCGAACTCGCGTTCCGCACCACCGGTTTCGCGCGGGTCTGCCGGGAGGAGATGGTTGAGGGTCTGCCCTGGACGCGCTCGGAGTATGTCTGGTTCAAGCCCGGCAGGCGTCACTGGTCTCGCGGTTTCCGGGTTGCCAAGGCCCTGCTCGACGCCGACCACTTCATCAACCTCCCGCTTTTGAAGAACCACTGGGTGCAAACCGCGGACTTCACCTGCTGCCTGAAAGCCATGGTGGGCGCGGTCATGCCGCTTGACCGTTACATGGAAGGCCCGGACGCGCTGCACACTCCGAACATCTCGGAAAAGGTCGCGGAGCTCAACCTGGTGAGGAAGCCCACGATCAACATTGTTGACGCGCTGAGCATCGCGGTGCGTGGGGGTCCGGACGGGCTTGTCAACGGGCTGTGGGTGGACGCCAACCTGGTCATGGCATCGAAGGACCGGGTGGCGTGCGACACGGTTGCGCTGGCCACGCTTCGCCGGTTCGGGGAGGAGAACGGGGTCAAGCTGCCGTATGTTGACAAGAAGGTGTGGGACCAGGCGCAGATTTATTACGGCGCGGAACTGGGCCTGGGCCAGGCCGACCCCTCGCGGATAAAAATTGAGGACTTGGGGGTTCCCAACTTCGATCAGGTCCGAGCGGCGTGGCGGGAGCAAGCTAAAAAGACCTGACAGGGTCCCTCCCCCTGGGAGGGGGGAGGGTAGGGGAGAGGGTCGCTTTTTGGATTCGCAGTTTTAGCTCGCAGGGAGAGGAAACGATTTTTGGCGACTGTGCCGGGATTGCCTTTTTCAACACCCTGCTAAGGCGGTCGCGATGAAATTTGCCCGTCTTGCCGCAACGGTTGCCGTCGCCGGGAGGACGGCCGAAAAGGTTCCAGGAGGTATGACATGGACAGAGAATCCCGAGAACGCGCACCCGCGGTCAAGCCGGGCCGGACCTGGCTGCAAAAGCTGGCCCCGTTGCTTTACCGCCGGAAAGTTCTCTGGCTGGTGGCGGTGGGGTCGAGGCATGTGACTTCGGTCCGTTTGCGGCTGCCGGTGGCGCCCGGACGCCTGGAATTGTACCGCTCGCTTCTGCCGCCGGAGCTGGAAATGCCGGCTGTGCCCAGGATCTATTTCTATGTGTCGGAGTTCAACGGAACCTACCCGGTCCGGATCCAGGGCGGATATCGAGAGGCCGCAGTCCTCCTCCGCGCACGCTGCAAACGCGACTCCAAAACCGATCCCGCAAAAGGCGGGTGGTTCCCTATGGAGATGCCGGTCAGCGCGAAATCCGCGCTCAACAGCGGGCTCATGATGGGATACCCCAAATACATGGCCGACATCTCGCTTGAGGCCGGAGCCGGCGGGCACGAGGCCGCGGTCAAGGTGGAAGGCCGGGAATTTTTCCGCATGCATTATGCGCCGGCAAAGGTTGAGGTCGCGGGCCTGGAAGAGGAGGAAATGACGGTCCCGGTATATCTGGTGCTGGGCCACAGGATCAACATCATGCAAAATGAAGTTGCGGAACAAAAATCTTTCAGCTGCCGGAACGGCATGGTCAGCCTCACCGTCAGCTCCAAGGCGCAATGGACCCAACTGCTCGACAGCCCGGAGCTCAAAGGCCCGGGGGTGCTTAAAATCATCACCGGCCGTTTCAACCTCACCCGCAGGTCCAAATGAGTTGCCTGTAGTGAACTCGCCGAACCAGCGCTCGCCCTCTCCATGTCCATCTCACCGCAAAGGCGCGACGAAGTCCTTCGTAGTCCCGCCTTGAGGGACGAAGTAGGAAGGACGCAAAGGAAATTTTTAGCTTTGAGATCTGAAATTTGAAATCTGAGATTCAGGGCGAAGCGCATAGTGGGACGGACACTCCTGTCCGTCATTAAACGAATTGTAAAGCTCGCCCTGGCCTCGACTTGACAACATCTTAAATTCTTGTTACTTTGCCAAATAGCATAGTCCGAGACCCTGAAGTTTTGGGGAAAAGGGCTATGGGACTTTCGGAGGACAGGTACTCTCCTGGGCTGCTTTCGGCCATGAGCTCGGTTCGGCTGAGCTCACCGAAGCCAAGCCGAATGGAGCTTGCCGAAGGCCTGTCGGTCATAGAACGCCAGCAGTTCAAGGCGCTCAATATTGGAGCGGCTTTCTGCTTCGATGAAATTTTAGGACCGGAGTTGGCTTTGAAAACAATGACTATCCGCAAAGCACTCAGCAGGAAAGATAATGTCAAATGTCAAGGCATGACACCAGGCAGGGGGTTATAGAGGAGGGAGCAATGTGCGCAAAAGAAATTAAATCCGTAACCGTATGGGGTATTCATGCTGGACAGATTGGAGATGCTGATCCTATTTTTCTCAAGAAAAATCAGGTGGCACTAGGCTGGGTTGAAATGGGAGACCTGGGTTTACTAAAGCCTAATAGAGAGGACTTTAAGGAACAGCTTCAGAAAATCTATACTGATCGAAAGCCAGGTTACTACCCGATGGCTGCTGGCCAACTTTTCAGGTTCGTTTATGAAATGAAAGAAGGAGATTTAATTATTTACCCATCTAAAATAGACAGACATGTGTATATAGGGGAGATTACATCACCATATCAGTATTTGGACAAGAATTCAGACGGCTACCCTCATCGCCGTTCAGTTAAATGGCTCAAGAACTTTCCCCGGATCAAGTTCAGTCAGGGATCCCTTTATGAGATTGGTTCTGCAATGAGCTTTTTTCAGGTAAAGAGTTATGCGGAAGAATTTATCGCTGCTCTTGCAGGTCACGAATTACCCCCACAAACAACTATTGATGAAACTATAGTTTATGTTGCCGAGGATATTGAGCAAAATACAAGGGATTTTATTATTAAGACACTTTCGCAGGAGTTAAAAGGACATGCTTTGGCTGAATTTGTCGCCCACCTCTTGGGTACGATGGGTTACCAGACCAGGGTTTCTCCCCCTGGCCCGGATAGCGGGGTGGACATCATCGCTCATAAGGATGAACTTGGTTTTGTGCCGCCCATAATCAAGGTGCAGGTTAAAAGCACTGATAGTAGCGTTGGTGATCCTGTGGTTTCTCAACTTATTGGAAAGCTGGAACAAGGAGAATACGGAATGCTCGTGGCTCTTGGAAACTTTACTAACCAGGCGCTGAACACTGCCCGAAACAAGAGTAATCTCCGTTTGATTGACGGGCAAGAGCTGGTAAGCCTTATTCTACAACACTATGACCAGTTCGATTCTAAATATAAAGGAATGATGCCGCTGAAAAGAATTTACGTTCCGGAGCCACTGGAAGAAAATGAATAGGAGCGTGTGCACATTATGAAAAAACTTAATTTCAGGAAATTGCAGCAGAAGGAACATGAGTCCATCATGGCTGCGATGGCAATGCAGACCTTTAACCCGGCGATTGGGCGTACTTTGGTTTCCGGTTCTGTTAATAAGTTCATTGTGTCATCGGTTAGGGAATTGCCAAAACTCGAGAAGATTTCAACGAGGGCCGAATTTGACCGTTTCCACGACCGTTGGTGCAAAAAACTAATGATAAAGATCCGTGGATGTGGGTATGGGAGCGCCCAGAAAGCAATCAATGTGCTCCTCAAAATGTATGTTTATTGGTCTAAAATGCCTCGCAACTGGGAACGCCTAAAACGTTATTTGCATGTGCCCTTGGACAGCGTGATAATTGAATACTTCGAGACCAATTATTCCGATCAATTTGAAACCTTCATTTCGCCACTTTATGAAAACTACGATCATGACTGCTATAATCTGAAGCACATGACTAGACATCAATATCTGCCTTGGGTCAAGCTTCTTAGGAAAGTAGCCGAAAAAAATCCTGCAATTGAAATCGATATTTTATGGCAGATTGAGCGGCTAAGAAAGGCCAGGGCAAAAATTTAAATGCCCAAACGCGAGGGGTCCAAACGCGAGGGGTCAAACGCGAGGGGTCAGGTCTATACTTTAAACTTAAGGAATTTCAACGTCCGGGGTCAGGTCTTCACGAAAAGCGCTAAACGCCAAACGAGAAACCCTACTTCGCCGAGGCTACGTAGGGCATACGCTAAACGATGAACCCGCCTCCTCCCATCCCTAACTACCAGCTACGAGATACTATCTACTATTTGGGACCCCTGTGATTTGCCTTTTCGCACCTTGGAAAACTGCCGAACACTGCCTGCAAGTCATTGAAAACAAAGGCGGATAAAGGTGTTTAGCGGGATTGAAACTCGGCCCATTTGCGCGAAAACGGAGATTCTCTTTCAACTTCAATTCTGTGCGAGCGATTTCAATCGCGAATCAGGCGAACATTTTTTGCTATTAATAGAGGCATGGAGAGTGTGCGGAGCCGGATTTTATCCGGGCCTGCGCCATACCGTCCGACGGCCAGATTGATCTGTCCGACCCCGGCCTGAAAAACCGGAGTTCCACGGACGGCGGAGCAGGCAGCGCGAACACGCGCCGCGTTTGCGACAGGGCGAGTCGCAAAACAGCCGTCCGCACCAGCCTTCAGTGCAGAGAGCCGGCTGAGGGAAGGTAAAAAGGTAGAAAGGTAAAAAGGTAAAAAGGTCGGGGAAAAAACGGCCTCTCAACCTTTGAGCTTTGAAGCTTTTCAACTTTCCGGAAGCGGTCTCCTGTCGGCTTTGCCGCATTAGCGGATCAGCTTGAACCGCAAAGGACGCGAAGGACGCTAAGAATTTATTTCAGAAAGAAATAGAT
>Ga0315274_10001822_pt1 | contig 32619 bp, 24 predicted proteins | sample YL17G02_20_MG_FD_203700 | JGI IMG/M metagenome (GOLD analysis project Ga0315274, IMG submission 203700) | Sediment microbial communities from Yellowstone Lake, YNP, Wyoming, USA - YL17G02_20 | ecosystem: Environmental > Aquatic > Freshwater > Lake > Sediment | place: USA: Wyoming | collected...
GCTCAGGGTTAACCCCGAACAAGCCCGGGCTTCCAGTACTCATAAGCCGGAAACGGCTTATGAGTGCCCGGCATTCATGCCGGGGAGCAGCCTTGCAGCACACATAAGCCGTAAACGGCTTATGAGGTAACATGATAGCGAAACGCACCTCCCTGACGGGTAATGCTATGATAGATTACACGTCGACCACAAATCTCTTAAGGAGGTGCGCGGATGTATTTTATAGGCGTCGACCATCACAAGCAAGCTTCTCAAATGACGGTCTTAGCCGAAGATGGACGGGAACTGAAATCGGGGCGGGTCCCCAACCTCAGGAAAAAGGTCGAACTCTTTCTCAAAGAGTATCATCCTTTTACGGCCGTACTCGAGGCGGGGCGGTCCTCCTATGTGATGGCGGATCTGCTCCGGGAGCTGGGCGGCGAGGTGAAGATGGCCAATGCGCTCCAGGTGAAAGCGATCGCCCATGCCCGGATCAAGACCGACAAGCGGGATTCCCGGACGCTGGCTCATCTTTTACGAGCGGACCTGATCCCGGAGATCTATCAACGAGGGGAGAGGAACCGACAGGCGCAGCGGATCCTGCGGGCCAGGGCCCACTGGGTCAGGAAGCAGACGGAAATCAAGAACAAGATCCGGGCGCTCATGGCCCAGCAGAAGGAAGAGATCCGGCTGGAAGTGGAAAACCGGAAGGAGGGGCTATTCAGCGCCGGCGGGATCGAGTGCCTCAACCGACAGCCTGTGGAGGGGCCGGACAAGATGGTCTTGGACGATCTTGTGCAGGGATATCAAGAAACCCAAGCTCATATCAAAAAGTCGGACGGATGGGTCCGAGAGATCTACGGGGAACTGGAGGAGGCGGCCCGCATCGATACGGTTCCGGGGTTTGGAACGACCTTTTCGGTGTTGGTGGCGGTGGAGATCGCGGACATCCAACGGTTTTCCAGTCCGGCCCACCTTCACTCCTACGCCGGGGTGATTCCTTCGACCCATGCGTCGGGAGAGCGGTCGTATCATGGGCGGATCACCAAGCAAGGAAGCCGTTGGTTGAGATGGGCGGCGGTGGAAGCGGTCTATCCGGCGATCCAAAAAGACCTTGGGCTTCGGGTTCTCTACAACCGGCTGGCCCAAAGGAAAGGGCCGAACGCGGCCAAGATCGCGGTGGCGCGCCGGCTCCTGACAATCATCTATCGAATCATGACCGAGAAAAGGACGTATATTCCAGACATGATGAATCGATCGGCTGCCTAGTGCAGTACTTAACGGGCTCGCGAGAGTCGCGTTCTCTATGAGGTTTAGGAGCCGAGACCGGATACTACAGTGCGCTGGTAGGCGCGGATAGAAGGGTGGTTCAAGAAACCGAAGCAGCCATAAGAAGGAAAGAAGATGAAGAAAAAAGAAAAGCCGCGGGGGGCTTGCGTTTCGCCATCATAGAAGTACTGCGAAACGCCGGCACTCATGAGGCCGTGCTAACGGCCTATGAGTGTCGAGGGTTTGACAAGTCCCGGAGACAAGAGTAGTTTCGATAGGGAATGGCCAAGCCGAAGGTCGTCGTCGTTAAAGCCCGAGGCGTCCTCGACAACTCGGGCGATATCGACGAAACCCGCCTCCTCCGCATGTACGAACGGGGCATTCGGGCCCTGACCGGAGCGTCCTCCCTGGCCGAAGGGCTAGGGCGGATCTTCGCCCCGGCCGACCGGGTCGGGATCAAGATCAACACGATCGGGGGCCGGAAGCTTTCGACCCGGCCCGAGGTCGCGCTGGGGCTGGCCGGAGCCCTCAAGGGAGCGGGAGTCTCCGAAAAGAGCGTTCTCATCTGGGACCGGACCAACCGGGAGCTCAAAGACGCCGGCTACAGCCTCAGCTTGGGGGCGAGCGGCACTAAAATCTACGGGACGGACACGGACGGGGCGGGATACGATGACGAGCTCTATGCGCGGGGGAATGTCGGAAGCCTGTTCGCCTCGATCCAGAGCCGGTTCGCGACGGCCTCGGTCAGCCTGGCCATCCTCAAGGACCACGGACTGGCCGGCGTCACGGCCGGTATGAAGAATTATTTCGGGGCCATCCATAATCCCAACAAGTACCATGACGCCCACTGCGATCCTTTCGTGGCCGAAGTCTTCGCCGCCCCCCAAATCAAGGATCGGCACCGGCTGACCGTCCTCGACGCCATGGTCGTCCAGTTCCACCGGGGGCCTTCCTATCATGCCCGCTGGGCCGCCAAGAGCGAGACGCTCGTCTTCGGCCTCGATCCGGTCGCGACCGACGCGGTCGGCTGGAGGATGATCGAACGGCTCCGGAGCGCTCAAGGTCTCCCTTCCCTGACAGAGGACGGCCGCGAACCCCGCTATCTCCTGTCCGCGGAATCGATGGGATTGGGCGAGGCGGACTCGGCCGCGATCGAAGTCGTCGAGGAGGAGGCCTGACAACCATGAAACGGCGCCAATTTCTGCGCACGGCGGCCGGAACCGGGCTCGCTCTCGGCGCCCAAGCCGGCCCATTTCTCGAAGAGCTCTACGCCTTCGGCGAAACGTCCAACCTGTCCATGGTCGAAGCCCGCTTCTACAAGAAGCTTCCGGACCGCGAGATCGAATGCAACCTCTGCCCCCGGAACTGCCGGCTGGGCGATAAGGAGCGCGGCTACTGCGGCGTCCGGGAAAACCGGGACGGAACCTACTATACGCTCGTCTACGGAAAAGCCTGTTCGGCGAATGTCGACCCGATCGAAAAGAAGCCCTTCTTCCACTTCCTGCCCGGGACGACGGCCTTCTCGATCGCTTCGGCCGGCTGCAACGTCAACTGCAAGTTCTGCCAGAACTGGGAGATCTCCCAGGTCCGGCCCGAACAGATAAGGCACGTCGACCTCCCGCCCGCCCAAGTGGCCGAGGCCGCCCGCCGGGCGGGATGCGCTTCGATCGCCTATACGTACTCGGAGCCCGTCGTCTTCTACGAATATATGTACGACGCGGCCGTCGAGGGCCGGCGCCTCGGCGTCCGGAGCGCCGTCGTCACCGGCGGCCACATCAATTCCGAACCGCTCCGGGAGCTCCTCAAGGTCGTCGACGCCGTCAAGGTCGACCTCAAGGCCTTCCGGCAGGACTTCTACACCCAATACGTCCGCGGCGAGCTCAAACCCGTCCTGGAAGCCATCAAGACGATCGCGGCGAGCAAGGTCTGGCTCGAGATCGTTTACCTGGTGATCCCTTCGCTCAACGACGATCCCGCCGAGATCCGCGACATGGCCCGCTGGATCAAAGCGGAGGCCGGGCCCGATGTCCCGGTTCATTTCTCGCGCTTCCAGCCCATGTACCTCATCAAGAACCTGCCGCCGACGCCGGTCTCGACGCTCGAGAAGGCCCGGGCGGCCGCCTTGGAAGAAGGGCTTCGCTACGTTTATATCGGCAACGTTCCGGGCCACCAGGGCGAGAATACGACCTGCCCGAACTGCCGGCGCCTCCTCGTCGAGCGCTACGCCTTCGACATCCGCGGGAACGAGATCAAGGACGGCCGCTGCCCGTCCTGCCGGACGGTCATCCCCGGGGTTTGGGGCTGATGGCGTCCCTCCCCGCCTTCCTGCTCGGCGGCCTGGCCACGACCTGCCAAATCATCCTGCTCCGCGAATTCGCCGCCCAGTTCTACGGAAACGAAATGACCTACGGACTCGTCCTCGCCTCCTGGCTCTTGGGGGGAGGCGTCGGAAGCCTTCTCGGGAATCGGTGGCGGATCAAGCCCGAGCGGATTTCCTATGGCTACCTGGGATTGGTCCTGATCTTTCCAGCCGGATTGGCCGCGCTGCGTTTTTCCCGTTTTCTTCTAGGGATCTTACCCGGCGAGATGGTCGGCCTCGGCCCGGTCCTTCTGTTCGCGTTGGGGCTCGCGCTGGTGACGAGTCTTCCGCTCGGCCTTCTGTTCGTCGCGAACGCCCGGAGGTTGGGCGGCGATCTGAGCCGGGTCTACCTCGTCGAATCCCTGGGAGCGGCGGCGGCCGGGCTGGTCCTCCACTTCATCCTGATTCCGCGCGTCTCCAACTGGATGGGAACGGCTTTGCTGGGAGCCGTGATCGCGCTCCTGACCGTCCTGTCCTTTCCGAACAGAAAAACCGTCGCGCTCGCCCTCGCGGCCTGGGGCGGCCTGGTTGCGTTCGCCCTCATGGACGCGCCGAGCCAAAGGATCGAATGGAAGCCTTTCGAACTCGTCGAATCCCGCGACACGCCCTACGGCAAGCTCCAGGTCGTCAAGGCGGCCGAACAGGTGACGCTCTATTCCAACAAGCTCAAGGTCTACTCGTACCCGGACCCGGCCTCGGCCGAGGAGGCGGTTCACTTCGCGCTGCTTCAGAGGCCGGCCGCGGAGAGGGTCCTGCTCATCGGCGGCGGGGCCGGCGGAAACCTGAGGCAGGCCCTCAAGTATCCGAGGGCTCGGATCGAATACGTCGAGCTCGATCCGGAGATCATCCGCCTGTCCCGGAAATACCTTCCCGATGAGGAGCGGATGGCGCTGGCCGACCCGAGAGTCCGCATCCACGCCGAGGATGGGCGCGCCTTCCTGGGACGGACGAGCGGCGGCTTCGACGCGGTCCTCCTCGACCTTCCCGAGCCGGCCACCGCCCAGGTCAACCGGTTTTACACGCGGGAGTTCTTCGCCCTGGTCCGGGCGCGCCTCGCCCCGGACGGCGTCTTCGGCTTCCGGGTCCCCTCCGCCGAAAATTACATCGGACGGGAGCTCCAGAAATTTCTGGGGACGCTGCGGACGACCCTGACGTCCGTCTTCGCCCAAGTCGCGATCGTCCCCGGCGATACGAATATTTTTCTCGCCTCGGCCGGGCCGCTGACACTCGACCCGAACGAGCTGGGACGCAGGATCGAGGCGGCCGGATTCGAGAATGTCTTTATCAGGCCCGCCCTCCTATCGGCCCGGCTCAGCCCTATGCGTCGGGCCTATCTTGAAGACGCCCTTCGTGGCGCCGCGCCCCGCATCAATGCCGACCTCAGACCCCTCTCCTATTATTTCAGCTCGGTTTTGTGGAGCACTCAGTTCCGCGGGGCGGAGGCTTCACTACTCAAATGGCTGGCTAAGCTGCCGTCTTTCTGGCTTCTCGACCTGCCCCTGATCCTATTCGTGGCGGGCCTCGCCGTCGCCCGGCGCTGCCGGAGCCGGTCCGGCGTCTTCCTCATTCCGGTTGCCGTCATGGGGGTGACCTCCATTGTCTTCGAGATCGCCGTCATCCTGGCCTTCCAGATTTATTTCGGCAGCGTTTACGGCCGGGTGGCGCTGCTCCTGACCTCGTTCATGGCCGGGCTCGCGGCGGGAGCGTTTGCGGGCCGCCTGCGGAGGCGGGAAAGTCTTGCCGACGTCACGGCCTCTCAGGGAGGCTTCATCCTGATCCTTGCGGCCTTCTCCCTTTCCTTGCGGGGAGCGCCGTCGGCCGGCCTTCTGGTCGGCCTCCTGGCCGGATTCGGGTTCCTGAGCGGATGGCTTTTCGTGGCCGCGAACCGTTTGTACCTCAAGAATCAGGAACGCTTGGGAACCGGCTACGGCCTGGACCTTCTCGGCTCGTTCCTGGGCGCGCTGGCCGCTTCTTCGATCTTGATCCCTCTCGTCGGGGTGGATAAGCTCATGACCTATTTGATTCTGGCGAATTCAGCCTGCCTGCTTTATCTCCTGGAGACACCATTCCAAAAACCGTGTGTTTGAAGGTAAAGAAGATGACTACAGACGTGCCGATGGCCAACAACACAAACAACTCGGCCTTCTGGTAGGTCTTGAGTACCCAGAGCTTGGAGGAGAAATAAAGGGCCGCCCCGGCCAGCGAGATGAGCAGGGCGGGGAGCACGATAAGGGCCGATCCGAAGAGTTTCTGGCCTTTGAGGAACTCGAGGCCCGTCCAGACCGTATCCCCGATCGCCGCCCAGGAATGGCCCTTGCGCCGGGCCAGCAAGGGCGAGAGAACGGTCCCGAGGATGAAACCTCCGGTGATCATCAGAAAATAAAAAACGCCCGGGAAGGCCCAGAACGAGCCGCTGCCGACGTCCAGCCGGAAGAAAACCAGGATATAAACAAGAAAGGGATAGGCCGCAACGATGGCGAGCTCGAAAAGCGGGCGGCCGTCGGCGGCGTGGGCGACCTGAAGCGCGACCGAGGCGACAAGATAGAAGACGAACCCGAGCACGACCGGCAGCGTCACCCAGAGCTTGGTCATGGGCGGGCGGGCCACGACCAGGGACGCGATGGTCGCCGCGAAGCAGAAGAGGACAAATGCCGTCCGAAACCCGGAGCCTTTCTTGTTTTTCATGACTTCTCCTCCCCGTAAGATTGAAGCTCTACAGACATACGTCCGTGGAATCCCGCGAAGGGGATTGAGCCTTATTGTTTATTTTATCAAATAATGCGTCCCTAGATGCAAGGTTTCCGGGTCCCGGCCGTTTCACGCGGAGAATTGACGGAACCGGCGGCCTGCGATATATTCGATATCGTAATCGAGGAGGAATCATGAAACGGAAAGACTTCATCGCATGGAACGCGGCGCTCCTGGGCGGCCTGGTCCTGCCCTTGAAGGGACGGACGGCGGCTTCGCCGGAAGAGATCGGCCAGGCAGCCGCGGCGGGCAACGAGGATACCCTCTGGGAGGTCGTCCGGGACCAGTTCCTTTTGGACCCCGAATGGACCTTCCTGAATTTCGGCGGGCTCGGGGCCTGTCCCCTGCCGGTCCTCAACAGCCTGATCGAGTGGAACCAGGTCGAGGAGCGGGCCCCCAGCGCGGGACACGACGAAAAGCTTTGGAACGGGGTCAAGGAGAGGCTGGCCAAGCTCCTGGGGAAATCCTGCCGGATGGAGGACCTGGCCCTGATCGGAGGAGCGACCGAGGGAGTCAACACGATCGTCAACGGCTTGCCCCTCAAGAAGGGAGACGAGGTCATCACCTCGACCCACGAGCACGTCGCCGTCAACTCGGCCCTCCTCAACCGAAGGTACAAGGACGGGATCGTCATCCGGCTGTTTGAACCGGACATGGCCAACGGTCCGGGAAACGTCGACCGCATCGCCAAGCTCATCAACGGCCGCACCCGGCTCATATTCATCAGCCACGTCACCTGTTCGACCGGCCAGCGCTTCCCCGAGAAGGAAATCGCCGCCTTGGCCCGATCGCGCGGCATCTGGTTCGCCCTCGACGGCGCCCAGGCTCCGGTCAACGTCCCGTTCGATATCGTCGACTGCGGGGTCGACTTCTACACTTGCAGCACCCACAAATGGGTCATGGGGCCGAAGCGGACGGGGTTCCTCTACGTCCGGCAGGGGCTGCTCGACACGCTGCGGCCCCAGATCGTGGGCGGCGGGAGCTCCGAGCGGCAGGATATCTGGAAGCAGGAGCTGGTCCTCTACCCGACCGCCCAGCGCTACGAATACGGAACCCAGAATGACGCACTATTTTACGCCATGGGCAAGGCCGTCGATTTTGTGCGGGCGATCGGCGTCGAACGGATTTGGGCCCGCGGCCGCTCGATGGCCGAACGTTTTTACGAGGGGCTGAAATACATCCCGGGCGTCGAGAGGCTTTCGCCCGAAGAAGAGGCCTACCGCACCTGCATGATCGGCTTCAGGATGAAGACGCACGATTACACGGTCGTCAACGACCATCTAACCAAGGACAAAATCCGGGTCCGGGGCGTTACGGAAGGCAAGCTCAACTCGATCCGGGTTTCCTTCTTCCTCAACAACCGGCCCGAGGACGTGACCAAGATCCTGGAGTCGCTTAAAAGGCTGGCCGGCTGAGGCCGGCCCGCCGGAATTTCGGTTCGCTAGCGAAGCTTCTCTCTCCAGGCCCAGTCATCGTCTTTTTCCGCAACAAGCTGGGTGATCGTATAAGTACTCCGCCCCCCATCATCCTTTTCGTTGGAGCCGAAGCTGTAGATGATCAACTCGCTATTCTCAACCTTGTAAATGAGCGGCTTCCCTGTAAAGGGATCGATAGGCACCTCGTCCAGGATTTCCGGGACCAGGGCTTCCAGCTTCTCCGGAAACTTACCGTTCCTGTTTCTATAGATTCTGCAAGCCAGGCCGGCTTTTGTCGTCAGCATTAAGGCTTCGAAGGTCGCTTCTTTTAAGAAGACGCTTTCGAAATCGGTCGTGAGTATGCCCGGCAGCCTTAGATACCAAGGGGTCGGTTTCGCCTTCCGGCTTGGGTCCCGATCCATCTCTTTGACCTTGAAAAAAGGCAAGTCGATCCGCTGTTCGGCCTCCAGGAACTGTCTTTGACGCCAGACTATTTCTGCTTTCAGAAAAGGCCTGACCAGCCAGTAGAAGAATCGCTTACCCCGAATGCCCGCCTCCGCAAGAATGTCCTTGTCGCCCCTCACTAGATCCAAGCCGTGCTCTAAGCTGAATATCCTTTCGCATTGGGCGCAACGCGCGAATCTTGTCCGCCAGGATGGGACGTCCATCTCCTTAATCCAAGCGGACAAGGTCTCCGAATCGAGATCCCGTCCGCTGGCGATTCGGTTGAAGCAGATGAGAAGCGACTTCAGGTCGACCAGGGCGATCAGAGTCTGGAAAAGCATGGGCTCATCCATGAGCTTCCGGACAAAATTCATGCCGAGCCGGCACTGCTCCAGTCCTCCCTTGGCCTGCCCGGATTCGGCTCTGAGGACAGCGTCGATTCCAAGAAGACGCACGGCTTGGATCAACTTGATCGCATTTGGTTGTCCGATGAAATAGAAAGGTTTCGTCCAATCCCCAAAGCGAAAACACGTTTTTTGGGATGCCTCATTTATGAATTCTAACACTCTTCGATTTTTCTCGATGAGCCTATCCCGTGTTGCCCGTGAGGCCTCATTGATGGGCTCTCCATTAAAGATCGTTTCCAGCGTCTTATTCAATACCGCGCGGTCCGAGGGGATCGGCTCAAATAAAACCTCCGCGGCTTTCCATAAGACCGCCGCATTGTCGGTATCATCGCAGGTTGGAGCGAGATCTCGATGGGTCAGCGGCACGCCGTCGGCCTTAGCCTGCGCGAGGTAGTGCTGAAGTTTCCTTCCCATGGTGTAGTTTAGGACCGCCCGGATCGAGAGCCCCACCGTTAGGATGGCAAGCAGGAAAATTGATGCTTTAATTAATACTTTTCGAATTCTCATAGCCTTCGAATTCCTCCTTTAAAAACGCCGCCAATTCCCGGCGGACGGCGTTGATATCCTTGCGTTGAACGAGCATCACTCCCCGCCCGACGAGCAGCTCGGAGCTCAGAGTGTCCCCGGAGACTTCAGCCCAAGAGAGCGATGCCTCATCGGAATCGGTCGGTAACGTGGGGGGACCGGCCATAAGAGCTTGGATCTGAACTTGCTCAGAACGCGAGAGAACCGCATCCAATCCGAGGAAAAACGCCAGAATAAGAGGGCAGACAACGAGGCTCATCTTCAGGGCGCTTTTCCACTTCAGGTAGGCGTTGTCGCCCTTTCGAACGGATCCTAGTATTTTCTCCTTGAGTCCTGGCGGAACGGGTTTTAAGCGACAGGCCGCAAGAAACCCTTCGATATCCCGGTCATCTTGTGTTTTCATGATTCGCCTTCAGTAGAGCGCGCATCTTCGCGATCCCGAGCCGGTACCGGCTGGCCGCGGTGTTGATCGAAACGCCGCAAATCCGGGCCGTGTCTTTAAATGAGAAATCCTGAAAAGTTTTTAGGATGACGGCTTCCCTTTGTTCGTCGGGCAGCCGAGAGAGAGCCCGGGCGATCGCGTCGCCGGTCGAGGGATCCGGCGCCTCCAAGACGGAGACCGGCGCCGAATCGCCGCCACGACGCAAATGCTCGCCCGTCCGTTCTTGGATGCGTTTCCTGAGATATCGGTTGGATTCGTTCCTCAGGATCTTGAAGACGAACGCTCGCGGATTGCGGATGAGCGGCCAACGCAATGAGATACGGGCCAGCCGGCAGAACGTTTCCTGAAGAACGTCCTCGGCGTCTTGGCAGGAGCCGAGCCTGAGGGCCAGATAATGATACATCATCTCTCCATAGCGGTCATACAGCTCATCCAGCTTCATCCGTTTTCGATCTTTGTCCGCCTATCTCTAAAGACCCGGCCCCTCCCCATTTTTGTCACTCTTTTTTTATTTTATTGCGAAATAAACTCCCGAACAATAATGGGGACAGAACCCTCTCCCCACGTACCAAATGCCATTTTCTAGGATTACGTCCTATGATACAGTGAAGTTGAGGAAAGACTCATGATGTATTGCAAATGCAGGTCGATTGTTGTTATGGCGCTGGTCGCGGCCGGCGCACTCTCTTTCAATTCGATTGCCAGCGGACTTCGGCCATCCTCTTCCGAAAACGCCCCAAAACCGGAGAGCTACGGCATCGGGACATGGGACGCCGCCTCTCTCGGAAACCATCGGGCCGTCCTGAGCGTCGAAAAGAAGGCCGACGCCGTTTTCGCCCGGATCCCCTGGCGGCGTCGCGACATCAATCCCCAGGATAAAGCCGTCTTGGTCTACGACGCGGCGACCGGCAAGCGGATTCTCAATCTATACCTGGTGGACATCAACCGCGAGTTCGGAGATATTGTCTTCCAACCGCAAACCGCTCCCGGCGACTATTTCGTCTATTACATGCCCTATAAAGCCGAGGGCCGCAACTATCCGAAAGTAACCTACATCGCTCCCGAAGCCGGCGCCGAGGCCTCATGGCTGGCCGCGAACCGGCTCGGTCCCGAGCTATGGACTGCGGCGCGGTCCCGGATGATGCCCGCCGCCCGCCTCCTCCAATTCCAGTCGATCGACGCCTTCCATTCCTTTTATCCGATGGAAGTCATCGCGACCCGGGCCGAAGTCGACGCCCTTCTCGCCCGACGCCCCGGCGCCGACTACCTCGTTTTCCCCGAGAGCCGGGAGCACCCGATCCGGATGACCCGCGACCTGCCCTATCGCTGGGTCGAACGAGCCGCCCCGGATATCGTGCGCGGCCGCGCCGACAAGGGCGAGTATTTCGCGTTCCAAACCGGGCTTTGGGCGGCCCGCAAAGGAATCGAGGATGTCGAAGTTCGCTTCTCCGGACTGCGATCCAACACCGGGATGGGATCCATTCCCGCCTCGGCCTTCACCTGCTTCAACCTTGAAGGAGTGGACTGGAAAGGGAATGATTTCAAGCGGACCTCGTCCGTCCCCCAAGGACGCGTCCAGGCGCTCTGGATGGGCGTTCAGATTCCGGCCGATGCCGCTTCCGGCGCCTACTCGGGCGAAATAGTCATAGCGCCCAAGGGGATGGCCGAGACCAAGATCGCGATCGAGCTCAGCGTGACGGACAAGGTCCTCAGCGACGCCGGAGACGGCGAGCCGCTGCGCCTGTCTCGGCTTCGCTGGCTCAATTCCCGGATCGCCCTCGACGACGGGATTGTGAAACCCTACAGGCCGCTGTCCGAATCGGGGAATACGATCGCCTGCCTGGGACGCGAGGTCCGCCTTTCGCCTGCGGGATTTCCCGAAAGCATTCGGAGCTACTTCGCGCCCGAGGTCACGCATTTGAGCGGGACGGCGACCGAGGTTCTGGCCGCGCCTATCGCCTTCGCGATCGAAACGGCGTCCGGGGACGTCCTCCGCTTCAAGGGCGACGGCTACCGAATCACGAAACGGGCCGAGGGCGCCGTCGCCTGGGAAGCGGAAAGCCGGTCCGGCGCCTTGACGCTCTCCCTCAAGGCCCGGATGGAGTTCGACGGGTTCGCCGACTTTCAGGCCGTCCTCTCCTCCGCCGCGGCCGCCGACGTCAAGGACATCCGCCTCGAGATCCCCGTCTCGCTCCCCGTCGCCCAATACATGATGGGGATGGGCGTCAAGGGCGGACTCCGCCCGGCCGAGTTCGAGTGGCGCTGGGATGAGACCCGCAATCAGGACTCGATCTGGGTCGGCACTGCCCATGCCGGCCTGCAGTGCGCTTTTCGCGACGAGAATTACGTCCGGCCCCTCAACACGAATTTCTACCTTCTCAAGCCGCTCCGGCTGCCGCCTTCCTGGTGGAACCAGGGGAAAGGGGGATTCCGTTTCAAGCCGTCTTCAGACGGCCGCGCCCTTCTCATGACGGCGACGAGCGGGCCGCGCGCGGTCGAAGCCGGCCAACCCCTCCATTTCTATTTCAGCCTCTTCCTGACCCCATTCAAGCCCCTCGACACCCGCGCCCAATGGTCAACCCGCTACTACCACGCGTTCAAGCCGCTCGGCGAAATTCAGGCGGCGGGCGCTAACACAGTCAACGTCCACCACGCCACGGAGGTCAATCCCTTTATCAACTATCCCTTCTGGCGGCCGGCCGAGATGAAAGCCTATATCGACGACGCCCATGGCCGGGGGATGAAGGTCAAGATCTACTACACGGTCCGCGAGCTCTCCAACCGGGCCGCCGAACTGTTCGCCCTGACGAGCCTGGGCGATGAAGTCCTGATCGGAGGCCCGGGCGGCGGCTATTCCTGGCTCCAGGAGCACCTCGAGCCCGACACTATCGCGGGATGGTTCGTTCCCGAACTCCAAGACGCGGCCCTGATCACCAGCGGGACGTCCCGCTGGCACAATTCCTATGTCGAAGGCCTCGACTGGCTCGTCCGCAACGTGGGGATCGACGGATTGTACATCGACGACATCGCCTTCGACCGCACCGTCATGAAACGCGTCCGTAAGATCCTGGAACGGGGCCGGCCGGACGGGGCTCTGATCGACCTCCACTCCGCGAACCAGTACAACCCCCGCGACGGCTTCGCCAATTCGGCCAACCTCTACCTCGAGCACTTCCCCTACCTCGACCGTCTCTGGTTCGGCGAGTACTTCGACTACAACTCCCCGCCCGACTTCTGGCTGGTCGAGGTTTCGGGGATCCCGTTCGGCCTGATGGGCGAGATGCTCGAGAAGGGCGGCAACCCCTGGCGCGGCATGCTGTATGGAATGACGGCCCGCCTGCCCTGGGCGGGAGACCCGCGGCCCCTCTGGAAGTTCTGGGACGAATTCGGGATCCGGGACACGAAGATGATCGGCTATTGGTCGCCCAATTGCCCGGTCCGGACGGGCCGGCCCGACGTCCTGGCCACGGCTTACGTCAAGGACGGGGCGACTTTAGTCGCGGTCGCGAGCTGGGCTTCAAAGCCTGTCCGCTTCCCGCTCATCATCGACTGGAAAGCCCTCGGACTCGACCCCAAGCGGACCCGGATGGAAGCGCCCGGCATCTCCGAGTTCCAAAAGGAGAAGAGCCTGCCGCCCGGCGACTTCACGGTCGTCGTCGAGCCGGGACTCGGGCGCCTCTTCGTCCTCAGCGAGAAATAATTCCGGGGACACATCACTTAATTCCATAATTCCGCAGAATTAAGTGATGTGTCCCCGGAATTCTCCCGCAAATGCAACTTTGTAGGAGCTGTTTGAATTCTATATAATGACATCTCATGTTCGGACCCTATACGGAACCGGAACGGCCCAAGATCCGCGTGCCCGGCGCGTGGACGGCGGCGGCGTTCGCCGTCTCCGCGGTTTTTCATGTCGGACTGATCGCCTGGATCGCCCGGTCCCACCTGACGATAAAAATCCTTTCCGTCCCATCCGAAGTCCGGGAGATCTATATCGCCCCCCGGCTCCCGGCGGTGAAACTCATGTTTCCCAAGGCGGGCGCGAAAGCGTCCGCTCGTCCCGCCGTTTCCGCGGAAACCGAGATTTCGGCCGGAACTCCGCTCCGGGGCGCGACCGGACGACCATCCGCCTCCGAACCCGTGCCCGGCCCGATGACCTCTTCGGCCGCGCGTGCTCCGATGATCAAGAGCGGCCCCTCCGGCCCGCCGCCTTCTCCCCTTCCCGAAATCCGGCTTCACTTCGGCGCCCCCTCGGACGCGCGGGGAGTATCCGATCTCGTCCTGATCATCCCCGCCCCGGGCCAAACAGGGATTCGGGGACAAACGCCCGCCGCGCCGCCCGGCAAAGAGGTTGAAGATCTCTGGGCCTACCTTTATCCCGAGATTCCGGGCGGGAGCGGCCTGCCCGGTGGACGGGGCGCCGGACGCGGCCGCGGCGCCGTACGGCGGGGCGGCGGCGGGCCGTCGGCGGGGGCCGCTATCAGCATCAAGGACCCGGCTCTCGTCGCCTGGGCCGGGGCGGCTTTATCGGTCATCCTGGCCCACTGGAATTTACCCGCCGACTTGCGGACGACGGAGCGGATCCGGGTTGAAATCACCGCCGTCATCCTGGCTTCCGGCGAGGTGACCTCGTTCCACATCCTAAGCTCCTCCAGGAACATCCCATTCGACCAGTCGGCCCTCGAAGCCCTGCGAGCGAGCGTCCCGTTCCCGGCCTTCCCGGAGACGCTCCCCTACTCGAGCATCGAGATCCGGTTTTTTTTCGAGAACAATGGGTAAAAAAGCTCCCTTCGGCGCCGCGCTCCTCTGCCTTGCCGTCTTCGGCCTGTGCGCCCCGGCCCGGGCGGACTGGAAGCTGGACATTCGATCCAAGCTCGGCGCGACGCCGGACTACGAGGCCGCCCGGCAGCTTCTTCTCGACGCCTGGCCGAATGTCGCCGACGACGATCGCGGATCGGCCTCCCTTCTCCTCGCCTACGTTTTCGCCCGGCTGGGAAAGCCCGAAGACGAATGGACTTGGATCGAGTCCTATTTCGAGACCTACGGCGAGCGCCAGCTCCTTTACACCTTCCTTGACGACCGGTCCCACCAGAACGTCATGGAGTATTTGATCGGCTGGACCGTCCGCTACCCCCGGGTCGTGGACATCGCCTTCGCCGCGGCGCCCAATTCCCAAGCCGCCAGTCCGCCCCGAGAGCTTTCCCTGGGGGTGGATATGGCCAGGGAAGCCTACTTCAAGCTCGGCGACGATCGCGGGTCCATCGTCGGCGGCTTCTTCCACAAAGGCTGGAACGTCCTTTCCTTTCGAACGCCCTCTCTCGAACAGGCCGGGACCGTCGTCTACAACTTGGACCTCAAGGCCGGAGCCGTATCCGTGCGCAAAAAGATCCGCCTGGACGTGGACCTCATGGAAGAGGATCTTCCGGCCGTTGTTCCGGCCGACCAGCACCCGGCCCCCGAAGGCGGGGTCGCTTCGGGCGAGGCGGCCGGGCTCAAGACCAGAGGCTACACGCTTGCACTCTATCTGGACGATCAACTCATCCTGTCCGGGACGAAATTCCCGACCCGCACCTCGGACTTCCACATCAACCTGCCCCCTCCCTACCCGGACGGCTACAAGCCTTGGATGCCTCCGGACCGGCAGAACATGATGCCGACGAATTCAGCGCCGATCTTCAGCGCCATCGGCATCATCGCCGATCTCATCAAGGACCTTCTCACCAAGAAGAAAAAAGAGCCCGCCGTCCTTAAGATCCCCAAAACCCGCGAGCGGTCTTTCGGCTACCTTCGCCCTGACAAGGCCGGGAAGGTCCGCGAGGTCCGTGTCCGGCTCACGATCCAGTATTAGCGCGCGGCCCAGGAACGGGGATTGAGGCTTTGACTTGAGATTACGAATTGGTATATCTTAATACAAGGAGCCTTGGAGGACGGGAACTTAGAGCAAGGAGGCCTTCATGACGGAAGCTAAGATTGAACGAAGGATCTGCGAACGCTTCCGGATCCCCGGGGCGACGGCTTGCTACAGGAAAACCTCGCTCCTTTCCAACAAAAAGGGCTTCGACGAGGAGTTCTGCCCGGTCATCGATCTCAGCCGGGGCGGACTTCGTTTTTTATGCCAGAAACCTCTCAAGGTCCGGCAGAAACTATCGGTTGACATCACCATCCCCGGGGACAGGGCCCCATTGATCCTCTTGGGGATCGTTCGTTGGATCGGGTTCAATCCCGGCAAAAGCTATAAGTTTCAGGCCGGTCTCCAGCTCAATGCCTACGGCGACAAGAAGAGTCATAATTCGTCCGAGACGCTGGCCAGGCTTACCGCCATGGAGGAAAAGTACCAGGCCAGAAAGGCCGCCAATTCAACCGAGCCCAAGCCTTAGGCGGCCGCTTCAGGCCTTCGGCCTGAGGTCGGCGCCCTTTTCGCTTCTCTCGCCCTCAACCACGATCTGGGAGTAGTCCGCGACTTCGAGTAAAAGACGGGCGATGGCCTGGAGCAGGCCGACCCGGTTTTGGCGGAGCTTCTTCTCCTCGGCCATGACCAGAACCTTGTCGAAGAACGCGGCCAGCGTCGGCTGAATTCGGAACAGGATGGTCTGGGCTTGACCGAAATCGCCCCGGGCGATCATGGGCCGGACATTTCCTTCAATGATCGTGACGCTCGAGTAGAGTTCCCGCTCCGCCTTCTCCTCGAACAGATCGGGATTGACCTTGGCCGGCGGCTGGTTGCGCAGGATGTTGTTGACCCGCTTGGCCATCAAAATCATCGGTTCGAACTGGGGGCTGGCTTTGAGCTTGTCGAGGGCCTTGACCCGGAGGAAGGTATGTTCGATGTTCTCGAAACCGGGGCCCAGGGCGGCGTTGACGAGATCGTAGCGAAAGCTCATCCGCTCGAAGATGTACCTGAGCCGTCCCGCGAAGAATTCCCGGCATTCGGCCCTGACCTCTTTGGCCGGACGGGTCAGCCGATCACCGTAAACGGCCAGGACCTTATCCAGAAGACGCGGGAATGAGAAGGAGAGCTTCCGGTCCAGGACGACCTTGCAGACGCCGAGCGCGTTGCGGCGCAGCCCGAACGGATCGCTCGACCCCGTCGTCTGGACGCCCACGCCGATGATGCCGACAATGGAATCGACTTTGTCGGCCAGGGATAGGATCGCCCCGGCCAGGGACGAGGGCGAATCGTCCTCGAGGCCGACCGGTTTGTAATGCTCATAGACGGCCTGGGCGATGGCCGCCGGGAATCCTTCGGCCCGGGCGAACAGGCCGCCCGCTTTGCCCTGGAGCGAGGGGAACTCCCTGACGAGTTCGGTGACGAGGTCGACCTTGGACAGTTCGGCCGCCTGGACGACGTCCTCCTTGGCATTGGCCGCCTCGATCTTGTCGCAGAGATAGGCCGCGATTTTTTTAAGGCGCAGGGTCTTGTCCTCGTAGCTCCCCAGCTTCTCCTGGAAAACGACCTGCTTGAGACCGGGGGCCCGTTTGCTGAGGGGAAGCTTGAGGTCTTGCTCCCAGAAGAAACGGGCATCTTCGAGCCGGGCCCTGAGGACCCGTTCGTTCCCCTTCACGATCAAGGACGCGGCATCCTGGCGGGCGTCGGCGACGCCGATGAAGTTGGGCAGCTGCTTCTTATCCCGGACGACCGAGAAGAGGTGCTGCCCCTCCCTCATGGCCGTGCTCAGGAGCTCGAGGGGCAGGCCGAGATAATCCTTGGGGAAGGACCCGAGGACGACACAGGGGGATTCGATGTCATAGACAAGCTTGTCGAGGAGAGTCGGGTCGGGGTGCAGCTTGGCATTGAGGGGTTCGAGCTTGGCCTCGATCTGGGCCAGGATCGCGGCGCGGCGTTCTTCGGGATCGATGATGACACCCCTCTCCCTCAATCCGGCTTGATACTCGGAGAATGAGCGGACGGTCAAAGGCCGCGGGTCATGGATCTTATGGCCGATCGTCGAACCTCCGGAGGCGACCCCGGCCGTTTCAAACGCGATGACGTTCCCCCCGAACAAGCAGAGAAAGCCTTGGATGGGACGGGAAAACCGGAAGGCGAGCGAGCCCCAGCGCATGGTCTTGGGAAAGGAGAGCGCCGTGACCAGGCCGGGAAGGACCGAGGCCAGGATCTCGGCGGCCGGCTTTCCGGTCTCGGCTTTCCGGCGGCCGAGGTACTCGCCCTTCTCGGTCCGGACGACCTCGAGGGCGTCAAGCCCGACGCCCTGGGACCGGGCGAAACCGAGGGCGGCCGGCGTCGGCGATCCATCCGCCGCGAAGGCGACGGCTTTGGAAGGGCCGACGACAACCCGCTCCTTGCTCTCCTGGGCCTCGGCCAGGTCGGCCAGGATAATCAGCCGCCGGCAGGTGCCGTAGGTCTTGAGGTTACGGACGGCGATATGGGCGCTGGCGAGTTCCCGGCCCAGGCCCTCGGCCAGCTGTTCGAGTCCGGTCCGGACGTGGTCCGGCGGCATTTCTTCGGTCAGGATTTCGAGGAGGAATTCCATCAGGCCTCCTCCCCGACCGCCGTATAGCGCCGGGCGATCTCGGTGACGATCGCCCGGATCTGGGCGATCATCTTGACCCGCTCGGTGACGCTGATGGCGCGCCGGGCGTCGAGCAGGTTGAAGGCGTGGGAACACTTCAAACACTGGTCATAGGCGGGCAAGAGGAGGTTTTTTTTGACCAGGGCGCGGGCCTCGTCCTCGGCGAAAGCGAACATCTTGTGAAGCTTGGCGATGTCGGCCTGGTTGAAGTTGTACTCGGAAAACTCCTTCTCCTCGCGGAAACGGAGGTCCCGGTAAGTCGCGTCGGCCGACCAGTCGAGGTCGTAGATGTCATCCTTGCGCTCGAGGAACATCTCGAGCCGCTCGAGCCCGTAGGTGATCTCGACCGGAACGGGATTGAGGTCCAGTCCCCCGGCTTGTTGGAAATAGGTGAACTGGGTGATCTCGAGGCCGTCGAGCATGACCTGCCAGCCGACGCCCCAGGCCCCGATCGTGGGCGATTCCCAGTTGTCCTCGTCGAAGCGGAGGTCGTGCTCGCCGAGGTCGATCCCCAGCGCGACCAGGCTCTCGATGTAGAGGCGTTGGATGTCGGCCGGCGAGGGCTTGATGATGACCTGGAATTGGAGGTGCTTCTGGACGCGGTGGGGGTTCTCGCCATAGCGGCCGTCGGTGGGGCGGCGCGAGGGCTGGACGTAGGCGACCCGCCAGGGACGCTTGTCGAGGACGCGGAAAAACGTGTCGGGCGTCATCGTCCCGGCTCCGACCTCGAGGTCGTAGGGCTGAGCGAGATAGCAGCCCTGGCCGGTCCAGTAGCGCTGGAGGTTCATGATCAGGTCTTGGAGGCTCATCGGCTGTCCGCTATCCTCCCTATTCCGCCGCACGCCAGCGGAGGATAGGCTTCTTGGCGGCCGTCGTCTCGTCAAGCCGCCGGACATAAGTGGCGTGGGGCGCGGCCCGCAGGACGTCGGGCTTTTCCCGGGCCTCCCGGGCGATCGTCTTCATAGCGTCGATAAAGGCATCCAGGTCGCGCCGGCTCTCTGTCTCGGTCGGCTCGATCATCAGGGCGCCGTGGACGATCAGGGGAAAGGACATCGTCGGCGGATGGAGGCCGAAGTCGATCAGGCGCTTGGCGATATCGATGTTTTTGATCCCGTGCTCTTGCTGGAGCTTGTCCGAGAAGACGCACTCGTGGAGGGTGGGCGTCGCATATTTGAGATGGTACTCGCCCTCGAGGCTCTTGCGGATGTAGTTCGCGTTGAGGACCGCGATCTGGGCGATCTCCTTGAGCCCCTCGGGCCCCAGGGTCAGGATGTAGGCCAGGGCCCTGAGGACGACACCGAAATTGCCGCAGAAGCTCCGGACCCGGCCGATCGTCCGGGGCCGGTTATAATCGAGGACGAGGCCCTCCTTGGTCCGCGTCACGACCGGGACCGGGAGGAACGGGATGAGCTCCTTCTTGATCCCGACCGGTCCCGAGCCGGGGCCGCCGCCGCCGTGGGGCGTCGAGAACGTCTTGTGGAGGTTGACATGGAGGACGTCGACTTTCATGTCGCCGGGCCGGACGACGCCGGTCAGCGCGTTGAGGTTGGCGCCGTCCATGTAGAGGAAGCCGCCCTTGGCGTGGACGATCTCGCCGATCCGGCAGATGTCGGCCTCGAAGACGCCGAGCGTGTTCGGGTTGGTGACCATCAGGGCGGCCACGTCCTCGCTCATGGCCCGGTCGAGGTCCTCGAGGTCGATCATCCCCCGTTGGTCGGACTTGATCTCCTGGACCTTGTAGCCGCAGAGGTGGGCGCTCGAGGGATTCGTGCCGTGGGCCGAGTCGGGAATGAGGACGATCTTGCGGGGGTTGCCGCGGGCCTTGAGGGCGGCCTGGATGAGCATCATCCCGGTCAACTCGCCGTGGGCGCCGGCCGAAGGATGGAGGGTGAAAGCGTCCATGCCGGCGATGACGCACAGGAGTTCCTCGGCCGTCTTGAGGACCTCGAGGTTGCCCTGGACGAGCTCCTCGGGCGCTTCGGGATGGGTCCGGGTAAAGGCGGGCATCCCGGCCACCTTCTCGTTGACCTTGGGGTTGTATTTCATGGTGCAGGAGCCGAGCGGATAGAACCCGAGGTCGACGCAGTAATTGGCCTGGCTGAGCCGGGTGAAGTGGCGGACGACTTCGGACTCGGCGGCCTGGGGGAATCCCTCGATCCCGGTCCGGAGGGCCGCTCCCTTAAGGGCGTCCGGAGCGGCCGGGACATCGAGCTTGGGGAGCCGGATCGGGGTTTTGCCTTTATCGCTGATCTCGAAAATGAGCGGTTCGCGGATCATCGAAGCGCCCCCTCGACGGCCTTGACCAGGCGGTCGATCTCGTCCTTGCCTCGCATTTCGGTGACGCAGACGAGGACGGAGTTCTTGAGCTCGGGGTATTCCCGGGCCAGGCCGTACCCGCCCAGGATTCCCTTGGCGCGGAGGGTCATGTCGACGGCGGCCCAATCCTTCCCGAGTTCGAGGACGAACTCGTTGAAGACGGGCCCGCCGAACTTGAGCTTGACGCCCTTGATCCGGCCGAGCTCGCCTTGGGCGTAGCGGGCCTTGTGGACGTTCTGGAGGGCCCACTCGCGGAGCCCCTTCTCGCCCAGGGTCTCCAGGAACATGGTCGCCCGGACCGCGCAGAGGGCCTGGTTGGTGCAAATATTCGAGGTCGCGCTCTCGCGCCGGATGTGCTGCTCGCGGGTCGAGAGGGTCAGGACGAAGCCCCGCTTCCCGTCGACATCCACGGTCTGGCCCGCGATCCGGCCCGGGAGCTGACGGACGAAGTCCTTGGCGCAGGCCATGAATCCGAGATAAGGGCCGCCGTAGGAGAGCGGCATACCGAAGGACTGGGCTTCGCCGGTCACAATGTCTGCGCCGAGCTTGCCGGGAGCTTCCAGGATTCCGAGCGAGGCCGCTTCGGCCACGACCGCCACGGACACGGCCTGTCGGCGGTGGGCCAGCTCGGAGAGCGCCTTGACGTCCTCGATGACGCCGAAGAAGTTCGGGGTCTGGAAGACGACGGCGGCCGTCGCTCCGTCGAGCTTCTTTTCGATGTCGCCCAGGTCCGCCCGGCCGTCCGGGCCGTAGGCGAACTCGACGGCCTCGACGCCCAGGTTCTGGATGTAGGTCCGGATGACGTGCCGGTACTGGGGATGGATGGAGCATCCGACCAGGACCTTGGCCTTGGACTTGAGGCGGTGGGCCATCAGGACCGCTTCGGCCGCGGCGGTCGCCCCGTCGTAGAGGGAGGCGTTGGCGATGTCGAGGCCGGTCAGTTGACAAATGAGGGTCTGGAACTCGAAAACGATCTGAAGCGTCCCCTGGCTGACCTCGGGCTGGTACGGCGTATAGGGCGTGACGAACTCGCCCCGCGAACTCAGGGAATCCACGACGCTGGGGATGAAGTGGTCGTAGGCCCCGGCGCCCAAGAAGGACAGATGGGCGTTATAGGCGTTCCGGCTCCCCGTCTTCTCGAAGTAAGAAAGGAGCTCGGTCTCGGCCAGGGGGCCGGGGACCGCGAGCGGTTCGCGGAGCCGGATGGGTTCGGGGATGGATTGGAACAGGCCGTCGAGGTCGGAGACGCCGACCTTCGCCAGCATCTCTTTTTTATCCTTGTCGCTGAGAGCGATGTAGCTCATGGCGGATCAGTCCCTCCGTCGCTGCGGGACCGGATCAGTGCTCGAGGCCGGCCAAATACTTTTCGTATTCGGCGACGCTCATCAGGCCGCCCAGGTCGGACTTGTTGGCCAATTTGATACGAATGATCCAGCCTTTGCCGTGGGGATCCTGGTTGACGAGCTCGGGCGCGGACTCGAGGTCCTTGTTGACGGCGACGACCTCGCCGGCCACCGGGCAGTAAACGTCGGAGACGGCCTTGACCGATTCGATCGTCCCGATCTTCTGGTGGACGGCCAGCCGCGTCCCGACGGCCGGGAGCTCGATGAAGACGAGGTCGCCGAGCTGCTTCTGGGCGAAGTCGGTGATGCCGACCAGCCCCTGACCGCCCTCGACCTTGATCCACTCATGGTCCTTCGTATAGTAGTAATCCGGAAACATGCGGTACCTCCCTAGGTCTTTATCTCAATTGCGCGGGATATCCGCTCAAGCTTTATCAGGCCTCCTGTAGAACGGCATCGGGATGACCCTGGCCTTGACCCGTTTCTCCCTGATCCCGATCTCGAATTCGGTCCCGATCTCGGTCGCCTCGATCGGGAGGTAGGCGGTGCCGATGGCCTTCTTGAGGAAGGGCGCGAAAGTCCCCGAAGCGACCTGGGACACCTGCCGGCCCTTGACGAACACCGGATAATGGGGCCGGGCGATGCCTTTATCGATAAGGTCGAACCCGATGATCTTCCGCTTGAGGCCCTCGGCCAGCTGCTTCTCCAGGACGTCCTTGCCCAGGAAGTCGCCCTTTTTGAATTTGACGATCCACTTGAGGTCGGCCTCGAGCACGGTCGTCGTGTCGTCGATGTCGTTTCCGTAGAGCGGCAGCTTGGCCTCGAGCCGGAGCGTATCCCGGGCGCCAAGTCCGATCGGGAGGATATCGAAAGCCCGCCCCTGGGCCAGGATCGCTTCGGCGATGGTATCGGGCCGGGTCGAGAGCGTGTAGATCTCGAACCCGTCCTCGCCCGTGTAGCCGGTCCGCGAGACGAGGCAATCGACGCCGGCGACCGGGCCGCGGGCGGCCCAGAAGGTTTTCAGCTCGGCCAGCTTGATCGGGGTCAGCGGCTGGAGGATCTCCTGGGCGCGCGGGCCCTGGAGGGCGAGCTGGCTCCAGGCGTCGCTCGCGTTCTCGACCTTGACGTCGAAGCCCTTGGCCTGGTCGCGGACCCAGGCGAAATCCTTGTCCGTGTTCGAGGCGTTGACGACGAGAAAGTAATGCTCGGGCCCCAGACAATAAACGAGCATGTCGTCGACGAACGTGCCCCGCGGAGTCGTCAGGGCCGTGTACTGGACCTGGTTCGGGGCGAGACGGCCGGCGTCGTTCGGGGTCAGGTGCTGGACCAGAGCCAGGGCGTCCCTGCCGGCGACGTTGATCTCGCCCATGTGGCCGACGTCGAACAGGCCGACCCGGGTCCGGACGGCGACGTGCTCGTCGATGATGCCCTCGAATTCGAGGGGCATCTCCCAGCCGAAAAATTCGATCATCTTGGCGCCGAGCTTCTTGTGAAGGGCGTTCAGCCGGGTTTGTTTCATGGCCTACTATTCCTCTTCTTCAAGGTCCGAAAGAATTCTTATAATATAACGTCATCCCCCGTTTTGCAAGTCGCGCTGGGGAGGCCAAGGGAGATCCGATTCGTCAGGCGGCGGAAAATCGGGTATGATGAAAGGCGAACGACGATGTTCCTGCTGAACGAGATTCTGTTATTCACGCCGCTCATCGTTTACGTCTATTTCCGGGTCAGGGCGCTCATCCCCAAAGGGGCCGGGAGGATCGCCTGGGCCTGCGCCACCATCCTTCTTATAGCGGGCTTCCCCATCGCCGAGTCCCTCTCCCATCGGGGAGGCGAAGGCTGGGCGAGACATCTTATGATCGCCTGCTTCTATGCGTTGCCTCTGCTTCTCTACCTTGTTCTTGTCGTCGTCCTGTTCGACCTCATGATCGGCGCCGCCCGCCTCCTGGGACTCTTTACTCGGGCAAAGATCGGAAGCCCGGGCTTCCGGAAAGCCCGCCTTTCGGTCTATTGGGCCGTACCCGTCCTGATCGTCGCCGGGGGCATCCTGAATTACCGCACTCTTCGCGTCCAGGAGTACGCGATCGAGATTCCGCGCAAGTCTTCGGTCCTGGCCGAACTCAAGATCGTCTTCGCCTCCGATTTCCACCTCGGAGATAGGACGAGCGCCGGGTTTATGGAGGCCTTCGTCACCAAGGTCAACGCCCTGGAGCCCGACCTGGTGCTGATCGGCGGCGACGTACTGGAAGGCGACCGGCGGGATGAGGATTTGAACCGGACCGAGGATCAATTCCGGCGCCTCCGCTCGAAATACGGAGTCTTCGGCGTTCCGGGCAACCATGAGAGGTACGCGGGCGGGATGGATGATTTTTTCAGCAAAGCCGGCATCAGGCTTCTCAAGGACGAGGCCGTGACAATCGACGGCGCGTTCATTCTGGCCGGACGAAACGACTCCCGCTCGCGGAGCCGGACGCCCCTGGCCGACCTCCTGAAAGGAATGCCGGACGACCTGCCCGTTATTCTTCTCGACCATCGACCGACCGATCTCGAGGATGCCGCCCGGAGCGGAGTCGATATTCAGCTCTCGGGCCACACTCATCACGGACAACTCTTTCCCGTCAATTTCATCACCAAGCGCCGCTATGAGCTCAGCTGGGGATATAAGAAAAAGAATCAAACCCATGTCTTCGTGACCAGCGGCGTCCAGCTCTGGGGCCCGCCGGTCCGGACGGCGGGCGCCTCGGAAATCCTTTCGATTCGGGTCGCCTTCCGCGAGCCGAGCTCGTCCGCCCCGCCCCCGGCTTCCCCCGCCTTAGGGTCAAACCTACACTTTGTCAAAAAGTAACAAAGTGTAGGTTTGACCCTTAAAACCGAAGGATGAATTCCGTCCCGCCGTCGCGGACGATCTCGATCGATCCTTCGAGCTGTTTGACCAGGTCGCCCACGATCTGGAAGCCGAGGGTTTCCGCGTTTTTTAAGTCGATGTCTTGCGCCAGTCCCACGCCCGTATCCCTGACGGCCAGCTGGTAGCGGCCGCCGTCCAGGACGCCCAGCCGGATGATCAGGTCTCCCTTCCGTCCCTCGGGAAAGGCGTGTTTCAGGACGTTGGTGACGAGTTCATTGACGATCAGCCCGCAGGGCATAGCCTGATTGATGTCGAGCTTGACGTCGACCGCTTCGAGACGGAAGTTGACCCGGCCGCCCACGCCGCTGTGGAAGGAGATCAGGTGGATGACCATGTTTTGAATATAGTCGGCGAAATCAATCCGGGCGAAATCCTGGGACTGATACAGTTTTTCGTGGATGAGGGCGATGGACCTGATCCGGCCCTGGCATTCGTTCAAAATATCCAGGGCCGTCTCGTCCTTGACGGACCGGGACTGGAGGCGGAGGAGGCTGGAGATGATCTGGATATTGTTCTTGACCCGGTGATGGATCTCGCGGAGCAGGACTTCCCTCTCCTGGAGGGCCATCTTCAGCTTCTCCTCGTTGCTCTTGCGCTCGGTGATGTCCTGGAATGTGGTTTGGGTGTAGGTCTTATCGCCCAATTTGAAGTGAGTGCTCGTTGCCTGCAACGTTCTAGTCACTCCGTCTTTGCGCAGGATGTTGTACTCGAACTCGAACGGGACCGGCACCCCTCGGGCAACCTCATCAAACCGGGCGATAATATACTCCTTAGACGACGGCGCGACATGATCCAGTATGGGTATCTTGACGAATTTTTCGAGGTCATCGTAGCCTAAAATACGCAATAAGGCCGGGTTGGCGAATACAACCTGATTTCCCAGCGAGATGGCGATTCCCATGAGCGATTGCTCCACCAAGCTCCGATATTTTTCTTCGCTCTCCCGCAGCGCCTCCTCCGCCCGCTTGCGCTCGGTGATGTCCTGGACGATCCCGCTCAGAATATCGGGACAACCTTTGTCGTCGAGAACCAGCTCGCCCGCCTCAGCCCAAACCCAACGGACCGTCCCGTCCGGCCAGATGACGCGGTATTCCAAGGGTACGGGCTTGCCCTCTTGGATGACCGAAAGGTTCGCCTGTTCGACGGCGGCGCGGTCCTCGGGATGGACGGCCCGAGCGATGACCTCGTTCAAATCCCCCCCGAAATCGTTCTTATCGATGCCGAAGATCCGGAACATCTCGTCGGACCATTCCAGCCGGTTGGCCTGGATATGCCAGGTCCAGCTGCCGACATGGGCGACTTGCTGGGCTTTTTTGAGCGCGGCTTCGGACCGGAGGAGCTGCTCCCCCGCCCGTTTCCATTCGGTGATATCGTGGCCGACGCCCACCAGCCCGACCACCTGGCCGGCGCTGTCGCGCACCGGCACCTTGGAGGTCAGCAGCCAGCCGCGAGTTCCATCCGGCAGGGGGATCATTTCCTCGCGGTTGAGTATGGGCCGTCCGGACCGCAAGACGCTCTGGTCGTCGGCAAGGAATGAAGCCGCCAGGTCCTGGGGGAAGAAGTCGAAATCGGTCTTGCCCAGCACCTCGGCCTCCGAGGAAGCGCCCATATTGCGGACATCCACCGGATTGGCCAAAGTCATTCGGCTGAGGCTATCCTTCACGTAGACGGCGTCGGGCAGATGGTCCACCACGGTGCGCAGCAGCGACCGCTCGGCGGCCAGCGCCAGTTCCGCTTGCTTGCGCTCGGTGATGTCGGAGACGGCGCCCACCATCCTACAGGGCTTGCCTTTCTCGTCGGGCAGGGTGCTGCCCGAACCCCTCCAATAGCTGACGGATCCGTCCTTGCGGCGCACCCGGTATTCCTCCAAATAGGGGCTTTTCGTCTTGAGATGCCGATCGAGCGCCGCCATCACCCGGTCCCGGTCGTCCGGATGGATGACCTTTTCCCATGCTTTGATCGTCCTGGGGAATTCGCCCCGCGGGTATCCGAGGGCCTTGTCGATGTCGCCGAACCAATCCAGGCGATGAGACGCGATTTCCCAATCCCAAACCAGATCGCTGGCGCTCTGGGACGCGATCCGAAATCGCGCTTCCGCTTCCGCGAGCGCCTTTTGGGCCGTCCGGTATCGCTGTTCGCTCTCGCGCCGGGACGCTTCCTCCCTGTATAGCGCCCGGTAATGGGCTTTGGCGTTGCGCTGCCAGATGACGAGGAGCGCCCCTCCCGCGGCCGCCGCGAAAGCCAGGATGAGCGCTACGATGAGGACTGAGCTTGTGCGCCAGCCGGCCAGGGCTTCCGATTTATCGATCTTAGCGACCAAGAACCATGGAGAATCGGGCACGGCCTTCAGCGCGGTCAACACTTCGATGCCGCGGTAATCCATTCCTTCGACCACGCCCTCCCGGCCCATCACGGCCAGGACGGCCGGGGAGTCCAGTCGGCTTAAAGGAATACGGAACTCGAGAGCCGAGTCCGACCGGTGGCGCAGATCGTTCAGGAACAGAACCTGATCGCCCTCCCGACGGACGAGGAGAGTCTCCGCGCTTCGGCTGGCCTCGGGCCAGATCCGGATCAGGGGGTAGAGGAACTGGCGGGCGTCGCTTTGCATGACGACGGCGCCCTTGAGGACGGCGGTCGCTCCGGCCCCGGAGATCAGAGGCGCGATGACATCCAAATGGGGCGGCAGGTCTCCAGGGCCGGCGTGGAGATCGGAGAGCGTGGCGCATCTATTTTCCAGGGCCGCCGCCAGGTTCCGCAAGGCGTCCTCTTGGAGCCGGCCTTTCCGGCCGGAAAGGCTCAAGCGGATCTCCCCGCGTGCGTCCACCAGCAGGACGTCGAAATAATGGTGATACTCCCCAAGGGATCGGAAACGGATGAGAATGTCCCCGACGTCTTCAGACCGCGGATCCGCCAGCCAGCGCAAGATCGCGTCTTTGGCAAACGGCCTTTCCGTCAATTCCGCGCCGTCGGACAGCCGCTCGGCCCGCCATTGGGCGATCTGCCCGACCTTCAACTCCGCGACGGTTTGAAGGTCGCTCTCCGCGTCAAGCCGCAAGGCTTGCTCCTGGGTACGATAAAAAAAGACTCCCGCGGCCAGTAAGAGCGCGAAGACAACTCCAAACGCCGCCCTAAGCCAGAGGGGGACGGCTTTCGCCACCGTTACTTTCTCTTCCCCGCTCCCCGTTCTCCTCATTCGGTTTCCGCTCGATTGGATACCGTATTTACGATTTATTGTATTATTTATACCGGCGCCAAGTCAACCTTGGAGCGAAAGACCTCTTCCAATATCAAGCGCGGCCTTGACAACAAGGGAGGAATTTGGTATCAAAGGCGCATGATTTTACGAGGACACGCCGCGTCGCTGCCCGACCTCGTGTCCTTCTCCGTCCGTCCCGGCTTCCGCTTCTGGTCCTGGGCGGTCCCCGCCGCCCGATAAGACCGTTCCCTTTCGCCTTTTTTCCCCGTGAGAGACGTCTGTCCTTGTCTCTCCCGAAATCCGGACCAGGAGGAAGCATCCATGATCCTACCCGACCAAGACACCTACCGGCGCGACGCCCTCTCGTTCACGGTGATTCCGGTCGCCCGGGAAATCCGCGCCGACTTCGAGACCCCGCTGTCGCTGTTCCTGAAATGCGGGGGCCAATTTCTGCTGGAGTCGATCGAACGCGGCGAGAACGTGGGACGGTATTCCTTCATCGCCCGCGGGACGAAGACCCGCATCACCCTGATCGGCCGCGAAATCGTCATCGAGGACGACTCGGGGCGGCCGCCCCGGCGGATGACGTCGAACGCCAACCCGCTCGACGAAGTCCGCGATTATATGAACGCCCTCCGGTCGCCGACCTACGAGGGGTTCCCCCCGTTTTTCGGCGGAACGATCGGCTACCTGGGCTACGAGGCGATCCGCTACTTCGAAAACGTCCCCATCTTTCCGGACACGGACGGAATCCCCGACGGCGTCCTGGTTATCCCCGAGATGCTGCTCGTCTACGACTCGGTCAAACGATCTCTTTTTCTGATCGCCCTAACCTTCCCCTCTTCCGATCCCGGCCGCGATTACGCCCGGGCCCTGGCCCTGATCGAAGAGACCGTCCGCCTGCTGCAGCGGCCGCTCGACCTCCCGGCCGCCCGGCCCCCAGGGCCGCTCCCCCGCTTAATGCCGGAAACTCCTAAGGACGCATTCCTGGCCGGCGTGGAGACCTGTAAAAAACACATCCGGGACGGGGACATCATCCAGGCCGTCATCTCCCAGCGGTTTTCGGCCGAGACCGACGTTCCGCCCTTCTCCATCTACCAGGCCCTGCGCATGATCAACCCCTCGCCCTACCTGTTTTACCTGGATTTCGGCGGCTTCCAGTTCGTCGGGTCGTCCCCCGAAGTCCTGGTCAAGGTCCAGAACGGCGAGTTCCTGACCAAACCGATCGCCGGCACCAGGCCGCGGGGCGCCTCCTTGACCGAGGACACCCGGCTCGCCCGGGAGCTCGTCGCCGACCCCAAGGAGAGGGCCGAGCACATCATGCTCGTCGACCTCGCCCGCAACGACCTGGGCCGGGTGGCGGCCCCCGGCAGCGTCGAGGTGACCGACTTCATGGCCGTCGAGAAATACTCCCACGTCATGCACCTCGTCTCCACGGTCAAGGCCGAGCTGGACAAAGCCTACGACGTGTTCGACGTCATCCGGGCGGTCTTTCCGGCCGGGACCCTGACCGGCGCCCCCAAGATCCGGGCCATGGAAATCATCTCCTCCGTCGAGGGCCGCCGGCGCGGTCCTTACGGGGGGATGGTGTTCTATCTCGGTTTCAACGGCAGCTTCGATTCCTGCATCACGATCCGGACGATCCTCGTCCAGGGCCGCCGCGCCGTCGTCCAGGCCGGGGCCGGCATCGTGGCCGATTCCCGGCCCGAATCCGAATACGAGGAAAGCGTCCAAAAGGCCCGCGCCCTGTTCCAGGCGATCGAGCGGGCCGCCTCCGGAGGATAAAATGATCCTGCTCATCGACAATTTCGATTCCTTCACCTACAACGTCTACCAGGCCCTCCGCAAGCTCGGCCGGGAGGTTGAAGTCCGGCGCAACGACGCGCTGACCGTCGCCGAGGCGGCCGCCCTGAATCCCTCCCACATCGTGATCTCGCCGGGCCCGGGGACCCCGGACAAGGCCGGCCTGACCGTTCCCCTGATCCGCGAGCTCATGGGCCGGATTCCGATCCTCGGCATCTGCCTGGGCCATCAGGCCATCGCGGCGGCCCTGGGCGGGGAGATCGGCCCTGCCGCCGAGATCGTCCACGGCAAACACTCCGAGATCTACCACGACGGCAAGGGGATCTTCGCCGGCTTGAAAACTCCCTTCCGCGCCGTCCGCTATCACTCGCTGGCCGTCCGTAAGACCGGCCTACCCGCCGAGCTCGAGGTCTCGGCCTGGACCGAAGACGGCGAAATCATGGGCCTTCGCCACAGGACGTTCAGCCTGGAAGGCGTTCAGTTCCACCCCGAATCGGTCGGGACCGAGGCCGGGATGCAGATCCTGGCCAACTTCGTCGATCCCTCTCCCCGGCGCTCCTCCATCCAAAGCGCCATCCGCAAGGTCATGGGGCGGGACGACCTTGACATATCCGAAGCCGAGACCGCCATGGAGGAGATCGCCGCCGGGGCCGCCACCCCCGCCCAGATCGCCGCCCTTTTGACGGCGCTGGCTTGGAAGGGCGAGACCGTGCCGGAGATCGCGGGATTCGCCCGCGTCATGAGGAGGAAAGCCGCGGCCTTCAGGAGGCCCGTCGGCCGGCCGGTCCTCGACACCTGCGGGACGGGCGGAGACGGCCGGGGCACCTTCAATATCTCCACCTGCGCCGCGTTCGTCGCCGCCGGCGCCGGGGTGGCCGTGGCCAAGCACGGCAACCGCTCGGTCACCTCTCGCTGCGGGAGCGCCGACCTGCTCGAAGCCCTGGGCGTGAACATCGTCGTCCCGGCCGAAGTCATGAGCCGGGCCCTGGAGGAGGTCGGGATCGCCTTCCTGTTCGCGCCCCGGCTTCACGCCTCGATGAAGCACGCCGTCCCGGTCCGGGCCGAAATCGGCGTCCGGACCGTCTTCAACATCCTCGGCCCGCTGACGAGCCCGGCCGGCGCGGACGCCCAAATCGTCGGCGTCTTCTCGGATTCCCTGCGGCCGAAAATCGCCGCGGTGCTGGTCGAGCTGGACGTCAAACGGGCCATGGTCGTCCATGGGAGCGACGGGCTCGACGAAATCACGCTGACCGGCCCGACCTTCGTTTCCGAGGTCCGCGACGGCTGGATCCGCGACACGATCATCCGTCCCGAGGACGCCGGCTTCTCTCCCTGCCGTCCGGCCGACCTGGCCGGGGGCGATCTGAACGCCAACTGCGAAATCGTCCTGGGCGTCCTGGGCGGCAAGCCCGGACCGGCCCGCGACGTGGTCGTCCTCAACGCCGCCGCCGCCATCGTCCTGGCCGGGATGGCGGACGACCTGCGGGAGGGCGTTGTCAAGGCCGAAGCCGCCATCGACGGCGGCACCGCGCTAAAAAAACTGGAGGACCTGATTGCCGCCACCAGCCGTTGAAACACCCGATATTCTCGTCCGGATCATGGACAGGATCCGCGCGGAGGAGGGCCGCCGTTTCGAAAGCTTCTCGCCCTTGTCGTTCCCGCTCGTCGAGCGGACACCGCCCCGGGACATCGCGGCCGCCCTGGCCGCCTCATTCACCGTGATCGCCGAAATCAAGAAAGGCTCGCCGTCCCGGGGGATCATCCGGGCGGATTTCGATCCCGTCCGGCTGGCCCGGGACTACGAGACGGGAGGCGCCGGCGCGATCTCGGTCGTGACCGAAAAAAATTATTTCTTCGGCGCCAAGGAGCACTTGCGGCGCGTCCGGGACGCCGTGGCCCTTCCCGTCCTGCGCAAGGATTTCATCATCCATCCCTTCCAGGTTTTCGAGTCCTTCAACCTGGGAGCCGACTTCATCCTGCTCATCGCCGCGATACTGAGCGGGGACGAGCTCGGCCTCCTGGTCCGGTTCTGCCGGTCGCTGGGCATGGAAGCGCTGGTCGAGGTCCATGACGAAGCCGATCTCGAGCGGGCCCTCGGCGCCGATCCCCGGATCATCGGCATCAACAACCGGAACCTGAGGGACTTCAGCGTCGATTGGACTCGTTCCCTGAAGCTCCGGGGCTCGATCCCGGCCGGGATCCACGTCATCAGCGAATCGGGCATCGGGTCCGCCGAGCAGCTTCGCGCACTAAATGCTGCCGGGTTCGCCGGCGCCCTCGTCGGCGAACACCTCCTGAAGCAGGAGCGCCCCGGACATGCGTTGAAGGAGATGATCCATGGCCCGGCTTAAGATCTGCGGACTGACCAACGCCCCGGACCTCCGCTTGGCGGACGAGCTGGGCGCCGATTACGTCGGGTTCAACTTCAGCCGGACATCGCCGCGCTTCATCGAGCCCGAGCGGGCCGCCTATCTCATTCGGAGCCGGCCCCTGGGCGCGCGTCGCGTCGGGGTCTTCGTCAACGAGGCGATCGGAACGGTCCGGCGCGTTTTCGAGGAGTGCCGCCTCGACGTCGCCCAGCTCCACGGCGACGAGTCTCCGGACTATTGCCGGGAGCTCGGGTTGCCCTATTGGAAAGCGGTCCGGGTCCGAGAGCCCGAGGCCGCCCTTCGCGAAATCGGACGTCACCGGGACGCCGTCGTCCTGCTCGACGCCCGTGTCGATGGCCGCTACGGCGGGACGGGGATTTCCTTCGATCCCGAGATCGCCCGGCGGGCGATCTCGGACGGGACTAAAATCGTGATCGCCGGCGGGATCGGCCCGGATAATCTCGAGCGGACGGCGGCGCTGTGCCCCTTCGCCGTGGACGTCTGCAGCTCTTTGGAAAAATATCCTGGGAAAAAATGCGAGGAGACCATGAAGCGGTTCTTCGAAATCTGGAAACGT
>Ga0315274_10001824_pt1 | contig 32610 bp, 31 predicted proteins | sample YL17G02_20_MG_FD_203700 | JGI IMG/M metagenome (GOLD analysis project Ga0315274, IMG submission 203700) | Sediment microbial communities from Yellowstone Lake, YNP, Wyoming, USA - YL17G02_20 | ecosystem: Environmental > Aquatic > Freshwater > Lake > Sediment | place: USA: Wyoming | collected...
CGTGAATCCTTACCGTTCCCACACGGTTGCCGATGCGTCAGCGATCTTTCCCACAAAACCGCTGATTTTCGGAGCGTGCTCTTCTCATGTTGGAAACATATAAAAAGGTGATTTCAGGTATTGATTCCAAGGACGGAGCTTTTCGCGGAGTTTTCGCAGATTTTGAGCGGAAAGTGATGCGTTGCCGTCATTTCACGACGGAGAAATTGTGTTGAAGTGTGTGGGTGATTGTATTTTCGAAATAATTCTCGACGACGCGAAGGTGTGGAAGAAGTGCGTTGACGCGATCGTCAACCTCGTGAAGGAGGGCGCGTTCGAGGTCGACAAGGACGGCGTCAAGCTGATGGCGATGGATCCGTCGCAGATCTCGATGCTAGTCTTCACGATGCCGAAGTCCGCGTTCTCCAAGTACGAGGTCGGCGAGAAGGCGAAGATCGGCCTCAACATGGAGAGCTTTAGCAAGGTCATGGGCCGCATGAGGACGAAGGAGAAGATGATCCTCAAGTACGACGGCAAGGGCAAGCTCGACGCCGGTTTCGTCGCGGAGAAGAACAAGAGGGAGTTCAAGCTCCCTCTCATCGATGTCGCGCCGGGGCCATCGAAGGCGCTGCAGATAGATTACACCGCTACTGTCAAGATGAAGGGCACGGTCATGAAGGAGCTGCTGAAGGACGCGGCCCTCGTCAGCCCCCACGTCCTGCTTGTCGCGGATGAAGGACGCTTCAAAGTGGAAGCGACAGGCGACAGCGCGGACGTCGATCTCGAGTGCCAGGGGGATGTCGAAGTCCAGCTGAAGAAGACAACGTCAGCCGTCTTCTCCCGCGAGTACCTCGATGACATCACGCGCGGCTGCGACGATGACGGCGAACTGACGCTGCACCTAGGCGCGCCGACGCAGACGGATCCGAGGCCGAAGCCGATGAAGGTGGAGTACAAGCTCGGCGACGCCGCGTTCACCTACTTCCTCGCTCCTAGGATAGAGACTGATTAGGCAGTTTCCTGTTTTTCTCCTGTTTTCTTTTTATCCCAAGCCCCTAGCGTGAGGTTTATATTCCTCGGAAGCGCAACATTTCCATGTCAGAAACCGTTTCTAGGACTTCGAATTTCGCTATCATGGCTGCCGGAGGGCGCGGCATGCAGACGGGTCTCACGACCATCAACGACAAGCCGGCGGCAGTTTATTCTCTCCAGACGCTGCAGAGGCATCCTCTAATCGAGGGGATCGTGCTGGTGAGGAACAAGAACGACGCCGAAGTATTCGACCACTTCATATCTCACTTCGACATCACAAAAGTCGTGGCTGCCGTGGACAGCGGCAAGGTCCGGAGGCAGTCCATGTATAATGGATTGCTGAAGGTGCCGAAGTGCGGCGTCGTGGTCTTTCATCAGGTCACCAATCCGTTCATCACCTCTGCGGAGATAACCGCGGTGATTGACGCCGCGAGGGAGACTGGCGCGGCCGCGGTCGGAAGGCCAGTCAAGGATACGATCAAAATCGCAGTGGCGTCCGATCACAGCGTCATCAAGACGATCCATCGCTCGGAGCCGCACATCCGCAGTGACATCGAGGCATTCTGCCTCCCGAACAGGAAAGTGGAGGTTGAGCTGTACCAGACCGAGGTCCCGCAGGCGATCCAGTACCAGCTCGCTATCGACTCGTACAAGGCTGCGATGGACGTCATGGCGCGTTTCACGGACGATGTCCAATTGGTGGAGAACAATCCGAAAGCGAATGTGACCATCGTTCCGGCGTCTCCATGGAATATCAGGATAGCATCAGACGCGGATGTCATCGCGCTGAACGCGTTCAGGCAGCACTGGGATGTGGAAGAATGCCACTGGCTCGCCGCGCAGCGCGATTCCGCTTGATTCACGAGGTATAGAATGCCAAATCAGCAGTCAAGGATATCGACATATGCGATCATCGCAGCCGGCGGCAAGGGCGAGAGGATGGGCTGCAACAAGCAGCTCATGAGCGTCGCAGGCAAGCCCGCCGTCATCTGGACCATGGAGAACATCAGTAGGCATCCGCTCGTTGACGGGATAGTCCTCGTGCGCCCGGCCGAGCTGAAGGACAAGTTCAGGGACCTCATCCACAAGTACGGCATCAGGAAAGTAGTCGCCGAGGCGGACGCCGGAGAGAAAAGGCTGCTTTCCATCAATAACGGACTGCTCAAGGCGCCGGAGTGTGCGGCGATCATCACAGTGAACGGAGTGAACATATTCGTGACCGAGACCGAGACGACAGGATGCATAAAGGCGGCGCTGGAGCACGGCGCTGCGGTCGTCGCGCGCCCGGTGAAGAACACCATCAAGCGAGTGAACAAGGACGGATTCGTCATCGACACCCCTCTGCGGTCCGATCTCTGGGAGGCGGAGACGCCGCAGGGCCTGAGGTACGATCTCGCCAGGAAAGCATTCGCACATGTCATATCGAAAGGGATCGACTGCACGGACGATGTTCAGGTGGCGGAGCGGTACGACCCGACAGTCAGAGTCAAGATTGTTCCCGCCTCGCAGCATAATTTCAAGCTCACTACCACTACAGACGTCCTTCTCGCGGAGGCGATCCTTCTCCAAGGCAAGCAGGGAGTGGAATACATCCACGGCATCGGAGAGGATTCCCATGAGTTCCTCACCAAGAAGGACATGAGGAAAGAGAACAAGCCGCTCGTCATCTGCGGCGCCACATTCCCAGACATGCCTGGATTCAAGGCAAACAGCGACGGGGACATCGTATACCATGCCTTAAGCCGCGCAATACTTAACGCGCTCGGCGGCAGAGAGGACATCGGCGACTTCGCTGATGCTCCTGCGAAGGAAGGTCTCAGGGACAGCTCGACCTATCTCATCAGCATCAGGAACTTCATGGGGGAGAGGGGTTACGAGATTACCGAGGCGAGACTCATTATAGAGGCCAGCCAGCCGAGATTTGCGGACAAGCTGGAGGCCATGAAAAAGAATCTCCGCGACATATTGCGTCTCCCTGAAGGTAGAGTGAGTATCTCACCGCACAGCGGCGAGAGCCTCACATCGTTCGGTAAGGGTTTCGGAGTCAGGGCGTTCGCCCAGGTCAACCTGCGAAGGAAATTATAAGGTTTTCACGTCGGCAGCAACCTTTAAAAACAGCGTCCAGCTAATAAGGAACGAGGCAGAACAGAGGCAAAATCCAGAATATGAGAGCAGTATGAGCGTTAGTTCTCAGTGAGTCCCATGGCGATCATAGGCGAGTTGACTCTCCGTAATTTCAAATCCTTCAAGGCGGTAAGGATACCTCTGTCGTCAGGTTTCAACTGCATCATCGGTCCCAACGGCAGCGGGAAGTCCAACACATGCGACGCAATCAGATTCATTTTCGGTGAGAGCAGCCTCCGCGCCCTCAGGGGCAGGTCGGTCAACGATCTCATCCATGGCGGGGGCGACAAGGCATCCATCGTCATGAAGCTCTCCGGCATCAAGGCGCTCAACGGCGACGGGAAGCCGGCGGGGCACGCGGAAGTTGTCCGCAAGCTGAGGAAGAACGGCGGCACGGCCTACTGGCTCAACGGCAAGAGGGCCACGAAAGCTGTCGTCATGGACTTTCTCCAGTCCGAGGGCCTCGAAGTGAGCACTCACAACGTCATCGCCCAAGGAGAGGTCGACAAGATCGTCAGGTTCACGCCCAAGGAGCGCAGGGGCGTCATAGATGAGATCGCCGGCGTCGCGGAGTTCGAGGACAAGAAACGCGAGGCCCTGAGCGAGCTGGGCAAGGTGGACCAGCGCCTCAACGAGGCGTCAGTGGTCATGAACGAAAGGGAGGGGATACTCCAGGAACTGGAGAAGGAGAAGGACACCGCACTAAAGTTCCTCGCGCTCAAGGACGAGCAGAAGAGGCTCAAAGGCACGATCGTTCTCACGCAGTACAGGAAACTGGAGAAGGAATTCGAAGCCGCGGTCAAGAAACTGGTCTCCATCGAGCAGGAGATGAAGGATGCGGAGCACCAGATGCACGATTCCGAGAAGAGGCTCGCGGAACTGGATGCCAAGAAGAACCACATAACCGCCACGATCAACGCCAAGGACCAGAAGAACGTCTACGCGGAAGTGGAGGACCTCAGGAACAAGATCACGGTCATACAGTCGGTCCTTTTCGAGAAGGATAATGCGCTGCAGAAGGTCACCGCAGCGCTGGAGAGCCTCACGGCCGAGATGAAGGAGATCACGGAGAAACTGTCCTCATTCACAGGCAGCAAGCGCACAGCGGCCACCCGTGCGGTGGAGCTGAAGAAGATGCTCGCTCATCTGGAGACGCAGAAGAAGAAAGTCGCAGCGGAATGGGAGGAGAAGAGGAAGAGCTTCGGCACGTTTGACAGCAAGCTCGACGAGCTGAGGAAGAGGCAGTCGTCCACCAAGGAGGAGCTGGCAAAGCTCACCACCAGGATGGAGATGTCCGTCCCGGCGGGCGATAAGGAAGAGCTCGGCAAGGACCTCAACAAGACCAGGGCCAGCATCGAGAAAGGCGATCACGACCTTGACATGCTCTACAAGCAGGAGAAGGACCTCAACAAGCGCGTCCGCGACCTCGACGGCGAGATACTCACCATGAAGGAGGATATGGCGGTCGCGAGAGGCAGCGGCACGGCCATGCCGCAGGCAGTGAAGTTCGTTCTTGATCTCAAGGGTGAGATCCCAGGCATATTCGGGACTGTCGCGGAGCTCTACGACACCGACAAGAAGTATTCGATCGCGACCGAGGCTGCCGCGGGAGGCAGGCTGTTCCATGTGGTGGTGCAGGACATCAAGACCGCAACGGATATCATCAAGCGCATGAAGCAGAGCGGAGTCGGCAGGGCGACTTTCATACCGCTCGATGTCAAGGCGGCTGACAAGAAGGCGCCGCACCCGGGCACGCTCGGTCCGGTGCTCGAAGTCATCAAGTTCGAGAAGCATTACGCCAACGTATTCAACTTCGTGTTTGGCAACACCCACATCGTCACCAATGTGGACGACTTCAAGAAGATCTCGGGCGTCAGGATGGCGACGCTTGACGGGGACATCGCGGAGTCGTCCGGAGTGGTCACGGGCGGGACATCGGTCAAGAAGTCCGTCCGCGAGGGACTGAAGACCAACCAGATGGAGAAGGAGCTCGCGGAGATGAAGATGGTCCGCGAGGGCTGTGTCACTGAATTGTACTCATTGAATGATAGGATGGGGCTGCTCCGCAGGCAGATCGCGAAGGACGAGGTCAGGAAGAGGGAACTCGAGATCGAGCTTGGCATGGCGGCGACAGGCAAGGACCTGTCCGCTGTCAAGACAGACATCATCCAGCGCCAGGCGGATATAGAGGATATGGATCGCGACATCCTTAACCTTGAAGGGGAGAAAGCGCGCATCCGCGTCGCCATAGAGCAGGGAGAAGGGGAGAAGGAGCTCTCGCGCCTCGACTCCGAAGTGGTCACATACTCGGCAGAGCTCTCCGCCATCGAGGAGAAGCTCAAGAGCCAGGACTCCATCATACTCGAGGAGAGGTCAGCCAAGATCAGGAAGGACCTCGAGCAGAACACCGATGAGAAGAAGGGGCTGGACAAGGCGATTTCCGAGCACAACACCAAGATGAAGCAGCATTCCAAGCAGCTGGAGGCGAAGGAGGAGAAGATCAAGGACGCCACCCGCGAGCTGCAGAAGCTGTGGGACGATAGCAAGGCGATCTCCGACGATATAGAGAACCTCACCAGGGAGAAGGGCAAGCTCATGATGCGCCAGGGGCGCATGAGGGAAGACCAGATCAGGCTCAGCGCCACCAAGGATGTCAACCAGACGAGGCTCACCGACTTGAAGGTCGAAGCGGACCAGTACAAGGACGTGGAGCCGCTGGACATGAAGAGAGACGCGTTGGAGCAGCGCCAGGTGGAAGTGGAGAACGATCTCCTGACCATCGGCTCTGTCAACATGAAGGCTCCGGAGACCTGGAAGGAGAAGCTGGAGGAGTACAAGCAGATCAAGGACAAGGTCACGATCCTCACGAACGAGAAGGACGCCGTCATCAAGATGATCGACGAGATAGAGCTCAGGAAGAAGGACGTGTTCATGAAGACGTTCACCGCGGTCAACGAGCACTTCAAGAAGATGGCGGAAGCGATCTTCCACAGCGAATCCGGATTGGTGCTCGAGAACGAGGCGAATCCGTTCGAGGGCGGGCTGCACATACTCATGAAGATGGGCAAGAAGGAGCGCCACATCGAGAGCATGTCCGGCGGCGAGAAGTCCCTGCTGACGATAGCGTTCGTGTTCGCCCTCCACATGTATCGGCCATCGAGCTTCTACATCCTTGACGAAGTGGAAGCGGCGCTTGACAAGGAGAACAGCAAGAAGTTCGCCAACCTGGTGAAGGAGCTGTCGAGCCAGGCGCAATTCATCGTCGTGTCGCACAACGACAACGTCATCCCGTACGCCGACGTCGCCCTCGGAGTCACCAGGACGCCGAGAGGCTCCAAGATACTGAGCGTCAAGCTGACTGGCGGGACGGCGCCGGCAAGCACTGGCGCTTGAATCAATTCAAATCCTTCCGGGGCGCAAACCTTTTTAACGCCGGAGATGTGCTTCTCCCAGATGAAATCTCTCATAGTAGGAGTGGACCCCGGCACATATGTCGGGATCGCTGTTTTTGACGTCAACATGCGCCTTGTCTCGTCCTCTACCATCACCAATGCGGGGAAGGAGGGGGCGGTGCACGAGATATCCAAGCACGGCACGCCGATAGTGATGGCCTGCGATGTCGCGCAGCCTCCGGAGTTCGTCATCCAGATCGCGTCGTATTACAATGCGCGGTTGGCGCATCCGAAGAATGACATGCACGAGAAGGACAAGACGGAGATGGCGGCGAAATACAAGCCAGGAACGGTACATGAGAGGGACGCGATCGCAGCCGTGGTCAGTTTCTTCAACGAGAGCGGCAACAAGATCAGGTGGATAGAGAAGGCCCTGCGGGACAAGGGGCTCAGCAACATAGAGGAGGACGTCAAGCGGTTCGCCTTCAGCGGCATGAGAGTGGATGACGCCATCAAGGCGCTCGTGCCATCTGACAAGGAATACGCGGAAGTGCTCGCATACGCAGCCACGTTGCCCGAGGCACCTAAGACGGCGACAGGCAAGCCGGAACGCAGGGCGGAGGACAGGGACACGATACTCGGGCTCTTGGAGTCCAACATCCGCATGAGATCAAGGCTCACCTTGCTGGAAGAGGAGAACAAGGCTCTCCAGCGCAGGATAGGTGAGTTCAAGCAGGGAACCGGCATGGACAAGGAGATGCGCTCATTACTGCAGTCCAGGGACATGCAGATACGGCGTCTGCAGGCCCTCCTGGACAGGAGAGAGGAGGAACTGGCGGCCGCGAGGAAAAAGGCGGGTGCGAGCGCGCCAAGCGGTGGAAGCTCCGGCGTTGTTGTGTCAACGGACAAGACGAAAACCACAATAGGTGGGGGCAGGGAGACTAACTCGTCCGACTCTTCCGAAGAGGCCTCTCAGGAAGATTTAAAAGGCGGGGAAGAGGATTCTGGATTAAGATCTATAGTTGAAGAATACAGGCAATCGCGGGCACGGGAGGGCAAGCGATTCTGACCCAGGAAAATCCCATGGGTTCCATCAATTTCACGGATATCAGCGTTTCGCTAAAAACCTACAATCAGGGATAAACTATGGAAGAGAACGAGCAGTACAATCCGGAGGAAGAGACCGAGGAGCTGCCCATGGAGCAGAGGACGCAGCCCACGCAGGGCGCGCCGTCTCAGCCAGGATACGCCCAGCCGCCGCGGGAGCATGCGCACGCAGTTGGCAACGTCGTCTACGTCAGCAAGAAGGGCGTGATGGCATATGTTCTCGCTGTCGTGACCCAGTTCAACGCAGGAGCGAACGAGGTCACCATCAAGGCGAGGGGCAAGGTCATCTCCAGGGCGGTGGACACCGCCGAGATCGTGAGGAACAAGTTCCTCCACGACGTCACCATCAAGACCATCAAGACGTCCACAGAGGACATGATATCTGCGGGCGGATCCCCGACCAAGGTCTCCACGATAGAGATCGTGATGACGAGGACGGGAGAGGCCAAGGAGCTCAGGCTCTAGGATTGTCGCTTTTTTATTGCTTTCCAGCCAATTATACTATCATTAGTGATGCAGAATTTCCTGGAGAAATCCGCATTCTGTAGAGAGTGAGATCATGAGAGTGTATGTTTCTGAAGTCATTCCGGACATCGCAGAGTCCACGGTGGACCTCGCAGGGTGGGTCCATGAGACGAGGGACCACGGCAAGATCCGATTCCTGATCCTCAGGGACAAGAGCGGCGTGGTCCAATGCATCGGCAAGAAGGGCGCGATGCCCGACGACCTCTTCGCGAAGCTGTCCCAGCCGAAGGAGACCGTCGTCTCCCTCAAGGGCATAGTGAAGGCGTCCAAGCAGGCGCCTGGCGGGGTGGAGATCGTCCCTACGGAGATCCACGTCCTCAACAACGTAGGCATACTGCTTCCGGTCGACCCGACCGAGCATCTCACATCCGAGCTCGATGTCAGGCTCGACAACAGGCATGTCGACCTGAGGCGCAGGAAGACGCATGGCATATTCCACATACAGTCAAGGATACTCAGGGCATTCAGGGAATACATGGCCGCGCAGGATTTCGAGGAGATAATCCCGCCGTCAATCATCGCAGGCACAAGCGAAGGCGGCGCCGATGTCTTCCCGGTCGTCTATTTCGAGAGAGAGGCCTTCCTTTCCCAGTCGCCTCAGCTCTACAAGCAGCTCGCCGTGATCGGCGGCATGGAGAAGGTGTTCATGACTCCCCAGTACTTCAGGGCCGAGAAGCACAGCACCACAGCCCACCTCAACGAGGTCACAGGTCTCGACGTGGAGATCGGATTCGCGGACCACCACGTCGCGATGGGTGTGCTCAGCGACACATTCCTCCACATTTTATCGAGAGTGCAGAGAGACTGCCAACAGCAGCTCGCCGCGATCGGAGTGGAGCTGGAGGTGCCGAAGAAGATCAACACCTATACCTACACGGAAGCGGTGGACATGCTCAACAAGAACGGCATGAAGTTCGAGTGGGGCGGAGACCTCGGCAGGGACGAGGAGAGGAAGCTGTTCGAGATCATCGGCGAGGAGGCGTACCTCATATCGGAGTACCCGACCGCCATCAGGGCGTTCTATTCCATGCCGAACGCCGAGAACGAGAAGATATCCAACTCATACGACCTCATGTACAGGGGAGTGGAGATGGCATCGGGCGCGCAGCGCGTCCACATACCCGAGCTGCTCGTCAAGCAGATGAAAGCGAAGGGCATGAATCCTGACAGTTTCAAGTTCTACGTGGACGCCTTCAAGTCCGGAGCGCCGCCCCACGCAGGATGGGCTCTCGGTCTGCAGAGATTGACGATGGCGATCACCAAGCAGAACAACATCAGGGAGTGCACCATGTTCCCGAGGGACATGCACAGGCTGACTCCGTAGTGTGAGACGTGCGGATGATTACGCTTTTGTAAGAACGAGTAATAGCAGTCAGCGGAGCTTGTCTCCGATGAAGTAATCCACGAGAGTCTTCCTGTTGCTCTCGACCCACGCGGTGTTCCGTCTCATCCTCTCGAACGCTCTCTCCATCGCCATCCTGTACTGCGTAGGGTGCGACGAGAAGAATCGCTTGAGCTCCTTCTCTTTCTCTTCGCCGGCCTGGGCGCTTATCACCGATTCAAGGATGCGCGTGAATATTGACACTCCGGATTCGTACTTCTTGATCTTCTTCCAGTTCTTATCGAGCCATGGCAACAGAAGGTCACGGGCGTACGGGTTGTTAGACGCGCTGCCCACCGCTATCGCGAGCTCCTGCAGCCTTACTTCGCCAGTGAGGAAGAATTCCAGCGCATTCCGCTCTATCCCGGCATTCCTGAATTGTCCTAGCGAATTCAACAGTATGATCTTCTCCTCAATCCCCTTAGATTTCCTGTACAGGTCGATCATTTCCCTGTACGTCCGCTCGTCTCCGGTGTAGGCTGCAGCGAATAGCACCGCCCTCTTGATGTCTGGGTGCAGGGACGACTGGTCCGCCAAATACCGCCTGTACCTTTCCTTCGCTTCGCGAAGAGTCTCTTCATCTTCCGTGAAGACGAGATTCCTTATCGCCCTGTCCCTGAGCATGTTGTCGTTCTCGCTCTCCCCTTTGATCGGAGTCCAGCCAAGCCTCTTGAGCGCCTTCTTGAACGGTGCCCTGAATCTCGTCCTGAACACAGGCCATATGTCGCGCCAGGATCTCTCCTGCGAGAAGTTGAAGTATATCTGGTAGAGATTCGCGCTGATGCTGCTCAGCACCATGTAGTTGTCCTCATCATCGTACGCGGAGAGCAGGCCGAGATACGCGTCGATGCTCGCATCGCCGTTCATGGTCAATCGGTACAGGTCGTTCTGGACGCCCCACCTGTCGAGGGCAGGGAGCTCCTTCCTCTCTATCGCCTTCCTCAGCTTGTCGAGGTCTTCCGCGGAGTACTTCACACGGTAGAATCCTGATTGGTTGTAGTTCAGCTTGAACCATAGCGGGGCCTTTCCGAGCGAGACCGTGCTGCTCCGGGCGTCCATCAGCTCCGTGGCCTCTGGTCTTCCGCTCCGTTTTAGCACTATCGGTATCGGCCAGGTGGCCCTGTCGTTCTTTGTCCTGAACATGAATCTCCGCTGCTTGAGCGACAGCAGTTTCCCATCCGATTCCGCCTCGATCAGCGGATATCCCTTCGTCCTAATCCAGCGGGACATGATCTCCTTCACCGGCGCCCCCGAGAATCGCGACAGGCTGCTCCAGAGGTCGGACGCTGTCGCGTTGCCGTAAGAGTGTTTCGATAAGTATGCGTTCACCCCTTTCCTGAACTTCTCGTGGCCGAGGTACTCGTCCAGCATCCTGAGCACGCTGCCCCCCTTCGAGTAGCTGATGGCGTCGAACACCTCCTCTATCTCCGTCGGATTGCGTATCTCGACCTCTATCGGGTGGGTGGTCCTCAGCGCGTCGTCGGCGAATGCCGAGTCGGTCTCGTTGTTGACGAATTTCTCCCATACGTTCCACTGCGGGAAGTAGCGGTCGACCGCCTTGTATTCCATGTAGTTAGCGAAGCTCTCGTTGAGCCAGAGATCGTTCCACCAAGCCATCGTCACGAGGTCTCCCGACCACATGTGCCACATCTCATGCGCTATGATGAGCGCGATCTGCTCCTTCATCAGCTCCGATGTAGATTGGTCGGAGAGCAGATACACTTCCCTGAACGTTATCGCGCCCCAGTTTTCCATCGCGCCCATCGCGAAATCAGGTATCGCTATCATGTCCAGCTTCGGCAAAGGATAGGGGATGCCCGAATATTCGGTGAAGTAGGCGAGGAACTTCTTGGTAAGGTCGAGCGCGTACTCTCCCTGCTGTTTCTTGCCTTCTGTGGTGACGACGCGGATTAGTGTCTTGTCCTGTATGCCTTCGAGGAATTCGAACCTGCCGATACCGAGATAGAGCAGGTAGGTGGACGTCCTCGGCGAGGTCTGGAACCTGATCAGCTTCCTCTCGCCTTCCGTTATCGTCTTTTCGGTAGGCATGTTGGATATCGCTTCCAGATACTTGTCTATCCTTACCGAGACCTCGAAAGTCGCTTTGAGGTCTGGTTCGTCGAAGCACGGGAACGCCTTCCTCGCGTGGGCCGCCTCGAACTGGGTCGTCACCATCATGCGTTCCGACCCGTCCTTCGCTCTGTACGTGCTCTTGTACAGGCCGACGAGGTCGTCTCTCAACTTGCCGCCGAATTCCAGGATAAGCTTCGCCTTCCCTTTGACTGGACGGGGCAGACGCACCTGCAGCCTTTCCTTCTCGTTGTCTATGGTCACAGCGGCATCCAGCGTCTTGCCTCCGAATTCGAGGCTGGCGCGACGGATATCGAGGTCTCTGGAGTTGAGGAAGATGCGGGAGATGTTCTTGGATATGTCGAGCAGTATCTCTTCCCTGCCGGAATAAGCGTGCCTCTTAGGGTCGAAATCGAACAGGATGGAATAGTGCTTCGGCTTCACCCCCTTTGGCAATCTCTGGCTGTCTCTCTTGGTCACGCTATCCCTGAGGGACATTATCCGCAACCGCCTTAAACCTTCAGATTGCGTCGCTTCAGTCCTAAGCTGGGGGCGGTGGATTTGTTTATATTCGTTTCATACATATCTCATGGGCCTATTCGACAGGGCTGGCGCCGTGCTCATCCTGAACCCGGCGCGCCAGGATCCGAATTTCTTCTATCTCTCCAGGCTTACGGGCAGCCCCTTCGAAGGATCCGCGCTCGTGGCCACCAAGAAATCGAAGACGCTCCTCGTTCCGGCGCTCGATTACAACCTTACGCGGAGCGAGGCGAAGTGCAGGGTGATCCAGTTCAAGACCCGAGACGAGTTCTCCCAGAAGCTGTCTCTCCTGCTGAAAGGCAAACGCACTGTCGGGATCAATTATGCTAACGTCAGTCTCCTCGCCCTGCGTTCGCTGAGGAAAGTGGTGAAGAGAGCGAGATTCGTCGACGTGTCAGAGGCGCTCGACGAGATGAGGGCGGTCAAGCGTCCGGACGAGGTCGCCAGCATACGCAGATCATGCTCGATAGCTTCGCGCGTCATGCGCGAGGTGCCGGATATCGCCGCGAAAGGGATGACCGAGCGCAGCATCGCGGCTGAGATAGAGAAGAGGATGAAGGATTACGGAGGAGACGAGGTCTCCTTCACGTCCATAGTCGCTTCCGGCAGGAACTCGGCGAATCCGCACTACTACGCAGGCGACAGGAAGCTGCGCGAAGGCGACATGGTCATAGTGGATATCGGATGCAAGCGGGCGAATTACTGCTCGGACATGACACGCACTTTCATCGTGGGCAAGCCGAGCGCGAAGCAGGTCAGGATGCACGCGACCTGCTTGGAGATGCAGAGGAAGGGAATCGATCTTGCGAAGCATGGCGCCAAGGCCGCGGAAATCTTCAACGAGGTAGGGGAGATCGGCTCCGAGCGAGGATACGGCGGCATGATCCATGGCCTCGGCCACGGCATCGGCATGGCGGTGCACGAATCGCCTTCGCTCAGCCTGAAATCGAAGGATATACTGAGAGCAGGAAATGTCATAACGATAGAGCCCGGCATCTACATCCCTTCCATAGGCGGAGTCAGGATCGAGGACGACTTCCTGATCACGAGGAACGGTGCCGTGCAGCTCACGGCCGCGCCGAAAGGATTGGTCAGGATCTGACTGGCGCGCAGGATATCAAGTGATGATTATGGACATCGGCAAGATACGCAGGATGCTCGACAAGAGCGGCAGGTACGCCGACATCACCATCGAGGAGTCCGAATCCACGACCATCACCGCCGTCGACGGCGAAGTGAGGCCGAGGCAGAACAAGGAGCCGGGCGTCCGTGTCCGCGTCCTCAACAGGGGATGGGGCGTGGCCAGCAGCTCGAGGATCGGATTCGATGATGCGGACCACAAGGATATCCAGGCCCTATCGGACAGCGCGGAACGGCTCTCCAGGGTCGCGAAGAAGGACGTGAGGCTCGCGGACATAAAGGTCCGCCGGGTGAAGAGCGAGACGCCGTTCCGCATCGATCCGCTGGAAGTCCCGATCGACAGGAAGGTCAAGGACCTGAAGGAGATCGAGAAGGAGATGGGCATCAAGGGCATCAAGACCACTTCCGCCCACTACTCCGACGACAGCGTCAGGAGCCTCTTCATCAGCAGCGAGGGAGCGGAGATAGAGTCGCGGTCCGTCAGGTGCACCCTCTCCGCGGCTCCGATGGCTGCGAAAGGTGCGCTGATGCAGCGCGCGCACGAGTCGACCGGGACCGTGGAGGGATACGAGATATTCAAGAGAGCGGGAGGAATGGGCGAGCTGGCGGCTAAGCGCGCGGTCGCCCTGCTGAAGGCCGACGTGCCGAAAGCCGGCCGGTACACCGTGATACTCTCGAACGAAGTGGCGGGCGTGATGTCGCACGAGGCCGTGGGCCACACCGTGGAGAGCGACATCAAAGGCTCGGTGCTGGAGAACAGCTTCGGCAAGAGGGTCGCAAGCGATCTCGTCACGATCATGGACGATCCGACCCTGAAAGCGCACGGCCACTACGAGTATGACGACGAAGGCGTGAAGGCGGAGCGAAACGTGATAATAGAGGATGGAATGCTGAAGGGCTTCCTCCATTCGAGGGAGACCGCGGGCGAGCGGCCCGGCACGGGGCACCCCGGCAATGCGAGAGCCGAGGACTACTCGAGCATACCTCAGGTGAGGATGTCGAACACGTTCTTCGGCAAAGGGGATCATTCTGTCGATGAAGTCATGGACGTCAAGCACGGGATATACATCAGGCAGAACAAGGGCGGGGAGACCGAGCCGTCCGTCGGCAGTTACGTATTCTTCATGGAGGAGGGCTGGATCATAAAGAACGGCGAGATGACGACGCCGCTGCGAGACATCGTCATCAAGGGATCCATACTGAAGACCCTCTTCAATGTCGAAGCGGTCGGCAAGGACCTGAAGATAGAGGGCACGGGCTACTGCGGCAAGGGCGGCCAGCTTGTGCCCGTTAGCGACGGCGGTCCGCACATCCGGATCTCCGATGTCACTGTGGGTGGGCGCTGATGGACGATCTCTCCGCGATGCTGAAGAGGATAAAGGGATTCGGCGATTCAGTCGAACTGTACAGGTACGCCCACCACGAGATCGATGTCGACAGCCAGCGCGGCGAGACGAAAGCGTCCGATCTTTCGAGCGTGAACTATTACGTGAGGGTCATCAAGGACGGCAGGATGGCCGCGGCGCCATTCTACAGGCCCGCAGAAGCAGAGAGGTCGGCGAAGCTCGCGGTCTCGCTGTCAAAGTACGCCGAACGACTGGACATGGAGCTTCCATCGAAAACGAGGATGCGCAAAGCGGAAACCTACGACAAGAAGGTGGCGGGCCTGGACGTTGACGATCTAGGCGACATGATGGATGCGATGAATTCCTCGATCGATAAGAGGGTGGAAGCGCTGGAGGCGGGCGTCTATACCAAGCACTCTTCCCATTCGATCGTCAATACGGAAGGCGTGGATTTATCGGAGGACAGGACAACGTTCTCCGCGTCCATGCAGGCGAAGGTCAGGGGGAAGGATGGAGTCGGCGAGCGGTACGACACAACACGATTCCTGTTCGATTCCTCATCATTTGGAAAGGAGGCGAGCGAGGAAGCGCTCAGCCAGGTCGGGGCCAAGCGCATTGAGCCTGGCAAGTATCGCGTCGTCTTCGGCAAGCGATTGGGCTCTTTCTACGGCATGTTCCTACGGCTCTTCGCCGGATCCGCGGTGGCTGTCTCGCAATCCTGCCTCTATGACAAGCTTGGCGAGACCCTTTTCAGTGGGAACCTTAGCATCACCGATGCTCCGTTCGAACAGTCCTCCTCATCTAGGTCCTTTGACAGCGAGGGTACCGTGTCCCAGAACAAGGCGATCATAGAGTCCGGGGCGGTGAAGAATTTCATGTTCAGCCAGGAATGGCTCGCGAAGGCAAGGAAACGCAGGATCAGAGGAGTATCCACGCAGACCGCTGGGGCTGCGGACGGCGGCAGCAACCTCAAGGTGAAGGAAGGGACGATCCGCGACATCACCGATGAGGGCGACGTGATACTCGTCAAGTCATTCATGGGCAGCCATTCGTTCAGCATCGCCACGGGCGATTTCGGCATAGTCGCTCATGTGGGATTCCGCATGAGGGACGGCGAAGTGGTCCATCCGATCAACGGGGTCACCATCAACGCCAACATGCTCGCGCTGATGAAGTCGCCGATCCTGGAGCGGAAGTCCTTCGTGCAGAGCGGAGTCATCTCTCCCCGCATCGGCTTCGATGGCGTCACCTGCGTCTGATTTTTAAGCCATATGCAGAAGTGAGAGCATGAAGTTCATCCTCTTCGCGGAGACCGCATCCAAGCTCGAAGCCACGTCAGGCAGGCTTGAGATGGTGGACATCCTCTCCCAGTTGTTCAAGGAGGCGGACGCGAAGAACATCGATAAGCTCATACTGCTTCTGCAGGGAAGAGTGGCGCCGCCATTCGAGGGCCTCGAGGTCGGCATGGGCGAGAAGTTCGTTGAGAAGGCGATCGCCAACGCGACTGGCTACACAGTGGAGCAGGTGCACGCGGCCTACAGGAAGACTGGCGACCTAGGGAAGGCGTGCGAGCAGCTCCTGACGAAGAAGAAGCAGATGTCGCTCTCCAGCGAGGAGCTTACCATTGAGGATGTTTTCGGCTCATTCACTAAGATAGCTAAGACATCCGGCTCCGGCAGCCAGGACATGAAGATCAAGATGCTGGCCGAGATGCTGAACCGCGCCTCGCCGGTCGAAGGGAGATATCTCGTCCGCATACCGCTGGCGAACCTGCAGCTGGGCGTCGGCGATCCCACCATCATGGACGCGCTGTCCAAGGCGAAGAAAGGGGACAATTCATTCCGCGAGCCGCTCGAGCGCGAGTACAACCTCTGCTCCGACCTGGGGGCGGTCGCGAAACGCCTGTACGAAGGAAAGAAGGCGAAGACGCTGATCACCATGTTCTACCCGATCCGCCCGGCGCTGGCCGAGAGGGAGAACGACCCTGAAGCGATCCTCGAGAGGCACAAGAAGACCGTCGCGGACCTGAAGCTCGACGGATTCAGGATGCAGCTCCACAAGAAAGGCAACGAAGTGATGATTTTCTCGCGCAGGCTGGAGAACATGACCGCCGCGTTCCCCGAGGTCGTCGAGACCGTCAGGAAGAACGTCAAGGCGAAAGAGGCGATAATAGACAGCGAGGCTCTCGCCTACAACGAGACCACGGGCGAGCTCTATCCCTTCCAGTACACGATCCAGCGCAAGAGGAAGCACGGTGTCAAGGAGAAAGCGGAGGAGATGCCGCTGCATGTGTTCGCGTTCGATCTCATCTATCTCGACGGCGAGGACATGACAGAGAAGCCGTATCATGAGCGGAGGAAGACTCTCGAGAGGATCATCAAGCCGGACGGCATCTCGCTCGTGGAATCGATCACCACCGACGAAGTGAAGGAGCTGAAGAAGTGGTTCAACAGCGCGATAGAGCGCGGCATGGAAGGCATCGTCTGCAAGGACCCGAACGCGCCTTACAAGGCGGGATCAAGGGGATTCAACTGGATAAAGCTCAAGCGTTCCTACAAGGGAGAGCTTGCTGACACCATCGACATCGTCATAGTTGGTTACTACTTGGGCAAAGGCGCCCGCGCGGAGTTCAAATTCGGCGGGCTGCTCGGCACGGTATACGATGAGGACAGCGACACGTTCAAGACGGTCACGAGGGTCGGCACCGGCTTCAGCGAGGAGATGATGAAGAAGCTGGAGAAGATGCTTGATCCTATCGTAGTCAAGAACAAGCCCGCCCGCGTTGACGCGGTCGTGGAGCCAGACTTCTGGGTCAAGCCTATGTATGTCATAACAGTCAAGGCCGACGAGATCACGGAGTCTCCTATGCACACCGCGGGACGCAGGGGAGAGACCGGCTACGCGCTGAGATTCCCGAGGATGATCGGAGATATCAGGGAGGACAAGGCTCCCGAGGACGCCACCAGCGTGGCCGAGCTCATACGCATGTTCAAGCTGCAGAGGCGCATCGCATTCGGTGCGAGCCAGGAGAGTTAACACAATCTACAGCGACCCGAAGAAAAGGTCGATGATCCGTTTTGCCTCCTGTGGAGAGGAGTACACCCTCACCGTCAGCTTCTTGTCGCCAGCCACCATCGCAGAGAGGCGTTTTCCGTCCTGTTTCCTGTAGAGGCAGAGCACTGGTTTGCCCCATTCATCCGCCTTTCCCAGTTCAAGCCCCACTCCTAACGAAGGGGTCGTCACTTCCGCGACTATTACGTCAGATTCTTTTACCCAGCCAATGTCGCGGTTGAATATCTGCTCATCGGTCAACCCATCCTCTCCGTTGAGCTTGATGTCTTTGCTACCTACATGCTCAGTCAACACGTCGCCGTACTGCATTAGATGCTGTATCAGGTCGGCGTACAGCTCCCTGTCCTCCCTTCCCGCGCGTATGGATCCTGCGAAATAGATTTTCATAGACTCACCTATCTGTGAGATCACCAGTCAAGAAGTCCCTCTCTTATACAATATGGTATTACCTGCCCCTCTATAGATGGGGGGAGCTTGATGCCTTTCTCTTTGTAATCAGATGGAACGAACATGAACTCTTCCAGTTCCGGATCGCTTATATTCGGCTCGCCAATTAAATTCACTAGATAAGCGGACAGCCTGACCATTGCGTCGTCAAACACTGCCTTGGCTTTGAATTCTCCAAGATTTCTTACGACTTCAGCGTCACAGTCGAGCTCCTCTTTTATCTCCCTGAGCAACGCCTCTTCATCGGTTTCTCCCCGTTCGGGTTTTCCGCCGAGGCTCGTCCAGATGTCCTTTCCAGCCTTGCGGACCATCAGGAGTTTGTTGTCTTTTATGACGATCGCTATGATTTTATGGATCTCCTTCATCCGATCATCTTGACTGCGACCAGATCTCCTTCGGTTTGAACCAGAGGTCGATCTCTATCTTCGCCTCATCCACTGTTCCACTGGCATGCACAAGGTTTCCTACCGCTCTTCCCTGCAGGTTCGCCTCAGCGATGTTGTCTCGGCCCAAATCCCCACGGACGGTGCCTTTCTCGGCGCGCACAGGGTCGGTAAATCCTGTGATCTTCCTTACTTCCGCCACCGCGTTTTCTCCCTCCAATATGAATGAGATTACAGGTGCGCGAGTGATGTTCTTGATGGTCCATTTGAGCAGTTTCTCTCCGATGAGCTTCGGATCCTCTGTCTTGAACACCTTCTTGACCTGCTCCGGCTTTCCGCTCGCAATAACAGACTGCAGAGTCTTGTTGCCCATACCTACGATCTGCTCCTCTGTCGCCCTGTAGTGCTTCTTTGCAAAACCAGTCGAGACCTTTTTCATCTTTATGGCGACCACCTTGAATCCCTTCTCTTGGTATCTCTTGATTATTTCTCCGGCGAGGTTGCGCTCCATCGCATCAGGTTTTACCAACATCAGTGTCCGTTCGATTGCCATAGAATCACTCTATGGTGCCTTTGCCGCTAACATATAAAACACTATCAGCGGAATCCGCGCTTTCCGAACGCGTGCGGAATCCGTTCCGTCGTTTTCCGCCTCGGAAACCCGCATAAGTTTATAAACACATATTGATTATACTGCATCAACGATTCACTTTTTGTGAAGACTTTGGATAGGGAGGAATTTCAATGGCAGACAAGATATCTGATATTAGGCCCGGCGCCAGCGCGTCAATAGAGGCCGAGGTCATCTCCATCGAGCCGACGAGGGAAGTAAGGACCAAGTTCGGCAAGCTCATCCGCGTCGCGAACGCGACGGTGCAGGACGAGAGCGGCCAGATCACGGTGACGCTCTGGGAGAAGGACATCGACAAGGTGTCGATCGGCGACAAGCTCAAGATCGACAATGGCTGGGTGTCCGAGTTCAAGGGCTCCATGCAGATCACCGCAGGCAAGCAGGGCAAGCTCGAGATCCTCGGCAAGGAATAAGCTCTCTTTTCCCTTCATTTTCCTTTGATTCGGCCCCAAGGCCGACCATTTTTAAACATCTCCTAGCAATAGCCAGTCATGACCATACTGTCCGATTCCGACCTGAAGAAAGCGCTGAAGAGCGGCGAGATCAAGATCACCCCGAAGCCGAGCAGGGGCTGCATTGGCTCCGGCTCCATCGACGTCGCCCTCAGCAGCACGTTCTATGTCAGGAAGAAGTCCGTCGGCTGGAACACCGTCCAGGACCTTAGCAAGACTGACTTCACAGATGTCTACGACAAAGTCAAGGTCGATTCGCTGGTGCTCAAGCCTGGCGAGGTGGTCCTCGCGGTCACAGAAGAGAAGCTGACCCTCGCTCCCGATATCTGCGGGTGGATCCAGGGCAGGAGCAGGTTCGCGAGGATGGGGCTCACCGCGCACGTGGCGTCCAGCTTCATACAGCCCGGCTCCAGCAACAGGCAGGTGCTGGAAGTGGCCAATCTCGCGTGGTTCCCGGTGAGGATACACAAGGGCATGCGCATCTGCCAGATCATATTCGAGAGGACTCAGACGAAGGCGTCCACCCCCTACTCCAAGCGTGGCAGGTATTCCAAGCAGTAGGCGGACAGTAAAGAAGTTAAAACTCACTCGCGCTATCCTTACGTTCAAGCGGCGATAGTCCAGCCTGGTAGGACGCGAGCTTCCCAAGCTCGTGACCCGGGTTCAAATCCCGGTCGCCGCACTGTTACTCTTCTAGCGGACGCTAACATCACTGTAAAACAAAAGAAAGAGAAAGGAAAAAGAGACTCACTTCTTCTTGCCCGTGACTGCCTTGAATACCCTGTACAGGACGTACAGGAGCACCAGGCCTGCTGCGCCCAGCATGACGGGGTCGGTCACCGCCGCCTTCTCGAGCCCGAACTGAACAGCAGTCTGGCTGTTGAACACATTCACCTGCACGTTTTCCGTCTCGGTGTAGCTGTTGCCGAGCGTGTCCTCGTACGTCACGGTCAGCGGCAGGGTGATCTGGCTGCCTTCCGTGCTGATGAAGAGGTCGTATTCGGCCGTCTCGGAGTCGTCGGAGTTGATGTCGCCGACGTACACCTGCTTGGGCGTGAGTATCTGGTACGCCCCAGTCGCCGAATCGGACAGCGTCGCTGTCATGAACTTGACCTGCGACAGGCCCCTGTTGATGATGGAGATGGTGACCGAGTTCTTGGTGCCGTTCTTCACCACCGTGGTCTGCTCGTGCACCATCATGAGGCTGGTCTCCGTTTTCACGAGCAGCGATGTGAGCACGCTCTTGGAGTAGCTCTTGCCGAGGCTGTCATAGTATGTCAGGACGATCGGCACCTTGTACACCTTCGGCGTCGCGTCAGAGAACGCCATCACCGCGAACGGCACATCCACGCTCTTGCCTGACGCAATCATGTCCACCCTCTTCTCGGTCGTGCCGTTGATCGGCGCGAACGGGATGTCCGATCCCGAGAGGTCGAGCTTGACGGTGATGTCCTTCAGGCTGACGGACGCTATGTTGTCGAGCGTCATTGTCACTGTGCCGGTCTGGCCCGGCTTGAACATGTACGGCGAGCTTGAGACGCTCCCCACCTCGAGTATGGCGTCATGCGCCTGGATGTAGATCGGCAGCTCCACCATGGATTCCGCGTATCCCCTGATGCTGCACTTGTAGTTGAGCTTGTTGGTGCCCTGCACGGCGTTCTGATCCACGCGTACCCTGTACTTGAGCATCACTTCCTGGTATGGCGCGAGAGTCCCTACGTTGCTGACCGTGGGGTCCCCTGCGTCTATGGAGAACGGGAATGTCGGGCTCATGGTGCAGACGACATCATACGCCTTCTCCATGGTGCCTGTATATTGTATCCTCACGTAGAGGTCGAAGTACTTGCCTGGCTCGGCCGGATAGGGCGAATAGAATGTCGCGTTGCTTATCGTCAGCCCGTTTATCGTGCTGAACTCCGCGGCCACGTTCTGCGCGAACATCGGCGCCACCAGAAGCGCGAGCACCAGTGCGATCCATTTCATGTCTGCCATATTCTCATCTCCATCGTATAGTGATTCTTCGTTAGCGTTATCCGTCTCATTTCTCCTTCACGTTGTTGAAGTCAAACGAAGCGGTCTTGCCGTCCTTCAGAACGGTCCCGTCCTGCAGCTGCACGATCCTCTTCGCGTGCTGGGCTATGAACCGCTCGTGGGTTACTATAATAATGGTTTTGCCTTCCTCCTCGTGGAGCTTGTTGAGGAGCTTCATGATCTCCAGTCCTGTCTTGTAATCGAGATTTCCTGTCGGCTCGTCCGCCAGTAGCACCTCAGGGTCGACGACGAGCGCCCTCGCTATGGCGACCCTCTGTTGCTCCCCTCCCGACAATTCGTTCGGATGGTGGTGCATCCTGGCCGCCATCCCGAGCCTCATCAGTATGCTCTTCGCCCTCTCTTTCCTCTCCTCGTAGGGCACGCCCTGGAACGTCAGGGGCAGCATGACATTCTCCACCGCGTTCAGGGTCGGCATCAGGTTGAACGACTGGAACACGAATCCTATCTTCTTGCCTCTCAGCTGGGCGAGGTCGCTCTCGGACAGCGAGGCGATGTCTATCCCGTCCAGCTTGATCCTGCCGGACGTCGGGAGGTCCAGGCTGCCGACCATGTTCAGCAGCGTGCTCTTGCCGCTGCCGGAATGCCCGATGATGGCCACGAACTCCCCTTCGTTTATAGCGAGGTCTATCCCCCTCAAGGCAGGGACCTCCACTTCGCCCATGAGGTAGATCTTGTGCACCTTCTGGAGCTCTATGACGGGCCCGCTTCTTTTCGTCCTCGACGCCATCTTCATCCCAGTTCCCCGCTCATCGTATTATCGCAGCCCCTTAAATGTGTTATCATGCCGACCTCAACGCGTCCGCCGGTTTCATCTCAGCGGCCCTCATGGCCGGGAGCGCTCCGCTCAGGCTACCGACCAGGAAGGAGAACAGGAGCGCGCCGCCAGTGAGCCACAGCGGGAACGACACCCCGAACGGTATGGCGAACTGCATCGCCAATCCCTCCACGAGCTTGCCAACCCCCATGCCCGCGAGCACGCCCAGTCCTCCGCCAGCGAGGCCGAGCATTCCTGACTCTATCAGGAATATCATCAGTATGTCAGTGTTCCTCGCGCCGATCGCCTTCATCACCCCGATCTCGTGCGTCCTCTCCAGCACCGCGGTGTACATGGTGTTCATGATGCCGATGCCGCCGACTATGAGGGAGATGCTGGCGATCCCTATGACTATGAGCTGCACCACGTCCAGTATCGTCCCGAACGACTGCATCATCTGCGCGTTCGTCTGGGTGGTGAAGTCCTCCTCCCCTTTCTTCTGGCCGCGGTCCTTCCTCATCGCGTACGTGACGTCCTCAGCCACCTTAGCCGGGTCGAAACCCTCCTTGCTCAATACGTACGCCAGCGCGTATCCCGGGTCGTTGAATATCTCGTTCGCCGCCTCCATCGGGATGTACACCTGCTTGTCGTCCTCGGAGCTGCCGACCCTGCTCGCTATGCCGACCACGCTGAAGTCGACGCCCGCGATCGTTATCGTGTCGCCGACTTTCACTCTCTTCTTGAATATGTCGTCGGCCTGGCCGTACCTGTACCCGATCACGGCCTTGTACTTGTCGCCGGACTTCAGTTCCCTGCCTTTCTCCGCGGTGAGGGTGGCGATCTCGTTCAGCGTCATCTGGACGGGGTCGTACCCTATCACGAACGCGTATTCCGTCTCGTCCCCGAATCCTATCGCTCCGAGCAGAGCGGAGAACCCGGCCGCCTTCTCCACCCCGGTGACCCGTTCGATGACGTTTATGTCGTGCTCGGTAAGGCGTTCGGATCCGGCGAAACCGGACAGTATCGCCATCTGCCCGGCCCCAGGATAGACGTAGATGGTGTTCGGGTTGATCATCTCGAACGCGTGGTTGATCGCGTCCTGCATCCCCTGTCCGAGCGATATGAGCGCGACCACCGCCGCGATGCCTATGAATATGCCGAGGATGGTGAGCCATGACCTCGTGGGCCTGTGCTCGAACGTCTCCAATACGAACCTGACGTAATCCATCCACATGCGTATCACTCATACCTCAACGCGTCAGTGGGTTTCATCCGCGCGGCGTTCAGCGCCGGCAGCGTCCCGCTCAGGCTGCCTATGATGAAGGAGAACGCCAGCGCCCCGCCGATCAGCCACAGCGGGAACGACACGACGAGATTCGTCCTCGCCTGGGCCGCGACGGCCTCAACCAGCTTGCCCGCGCCCATGCCGAGCAGCGTGCCTGCCGCTCCTCCGGCCAGCCCCAGTATGCCCGACTCTATCAGGAATATCATCATCACATCGCTGTTCCTCGCGCCTATTGCCTTCATGACGCCGATCTCCCGGGTGCGCTCCAGCACCGCGGTGTACATGGTGTTCATGATGCCGATCCCGCCCACCACGAGGGAGATCGCCGCGATCCCTATGATGACCGCCTGCACTATGAGCATGACGTCGTTGAATGTGCTGATGAGCTGCTCCGTCGTGGTGGCCGTGAAGTCCTCGGCCCCCTTCTTCAGCCCCCTGTCCCTCCTCATGTCGTTCTTGATGTATTCCGCGACATCGGAGGGGTTGAACCCTTTCTTCGCGACCGCCCACATCATGGTGTAGCCGGGCTGCTTGTACAGCTCCTTCGCGGTCTCGATGGGCACGTAGATCTGGGTGTCGTCCTGCCTGTTGCCGATCTCGTTCACGATCCCCACGACTTCGATTTTCGTGTCCTGCAGGTAGATCGTATCTCCGACGCGGACCTCTTTCTTGTAGAACTCCCCATTGCCGATCCTGTATCCCACCATCGCCTTGTACTTGTCGCCCGACCTCAGCTCCCTGCCGGAGAGGATCTCCACTCCGCCCTGCACCTCCCCGACGGTGATCTTGGACGGGTCGTATCCGATAGCGAACGTGTATTTCAGTTCGTCGTCCTTCTCCGTTTTCACAAGGAAAGACGACAGGCCTATTGCCTTCTCCACTCCTCTGGAGTCCGCCACCACGTCCAGGTCGTGGTCCGTGAACCTCTCATTGCCGATTACGCCCGTAAGCGGACCATATGTCCCCGCCCCAGGGGATATGATGACCTTGTCCGCCCCGAGCTGCTGGAACTGCTTCTCCACCATGCTGTATAGCCCTTGTCCCAACGCGATGAGGGAGACGACGGCGGCTATTCCTATGAGTATGCCGAGGATGGTGAGCCACGAGCGCGTAGGCCGGTGGGAGAACGTCTCAAACGCGAACGCGAAGTAGTCTGCGATCTTTGCCATGGTCTCGCTGGATGTTTATTCCGAGTGAATAAAAAGCTACCCGATTCTCGATGTGGGTGCCTGCTCTCTCCGACGACAACCCGTGGAGAAGGATTATAAACGCAGCGTCCTATGCCCCATGTAAGGGAAAAAGTCTTGTTGAAGGGCTTTTTTTAGAGGGGTGAATGAATGGTCAGCAAACCTATAGCATCTTTAGTCGGTGTGGGATGCACGAAATTCGGCAATGTCATGTCAACGCCGGAACTGAAAGGGAAGACGTTCCATGAGCTCGCCGCAGAGGCGGCGTTCGAAGCGATGGACGACGCGGACATGTCTGGCAAGGACATAGACGCGTTCTTTGTGGGGAGCATGCTCACCCATGGCTCTCACGTGTACAGCCCACACACACAGCTGTGCGACTGGCTCGGGATGCAGAACAAGCCCGCACTCCATTTCGCTACGGCATGCTCCACTACGAACACCGGATTGGGCCTGGCGTCGATGGCCGTCGCTTCCGGCAGGCTGAAGTCCGTTCTCGTGGTCGCGGCCGAGAACCTTTCCTCGCATCCAGACGATAATCCGATCAAGAGGAAGGCGATCGATCCCGCCGACCTCTGGTACTGGACAGACTTCGGAGTGGACCAGATATACGCATACCACCACTGCTACGACATCGCGACCGCGTACGGAGCAATACCCACGATGGGATACGCGAAGAAGTACGGCCTCAGCGCGGACAGGATGGACGAGGCGATGTACAACGTGCACAAGGCGGTGAGGACTCATTCCTCGCTGAATCCGAAGGCGTTCATCACGGACAGCCTAGAGCAGGCGGCGAGGAAGAAGGGATTCAAGGACACGTTCAGCTACTGGAATTCGAGTAACAATCCGTTCTTCGCCTACCCGACGAGGCTGCTGAGCGCGTTGAATACGGTTGACGGCGCGTCCGCTTACATTGTAACGAGGGCGGAGGACGCCAAGAAGCACCACGACCAGCCAGTTGACATCATAGGCTTCGACTGGGCGGCCAGCAACTACCCGTGGTACGACAAGAATCCCACGAACTGGCCGATAGACACGAAGACGTTCGAGGGTGCGTACAGGATGGCGGGCGTGTCGGGCAAGGACCTGGACTACCTCTCCGTGCACGACTGCATGCAGATCTACCAGCTGATCATCTCAGAGACGGCCGGCTACTTTAGGAAAGGCGAATCCCACAAGGCATTCGCCGAGGGCAGGACGCTCTTCAACGGGGACAAGCCGATGAACACCTCCGGAGGGAGGCACGGCAAGGGCCATGCGTTCGGCGCGTCACCCGGGGCTGAGACGTACGAGATCGTCAAGCAGATGAGAGGCGAGGCAGGCAAGAGGCAGGTCAAGCACGAGGTGAACATCGCCGCGCAGCATAACCACGGATACGGCATGCACGCAGCGGTGACTGTGTTCCAGAGGAGATGAGAGGTGATTATGATGGTGGAAAAAGTCGCTGAGATGTTCTATGGGAATCTCGCCAAGGGGAAGATACTTGGCGCGAAGTGCAAGGACTGCGGGAAATGGACGTTCCCGCCGGTCACTGCTTGTAGGGAGTGCGGGAGCAGGAGTATCTCCTATACCAAGATCAGCGGTGATGGGAAGGTGTACTTCTATTCGACGAGCATGCTGCCGCCGAAGAAGTTCGTGAAGTACTCTCCCTACGCCTATGGCCTCGTGGAGCTGAAGGAAGGCCCAACGTTCCTGACCATGATCGAGGGTCTGGACGCCTCCACGCCGGAGAAGATCGCGGCAGGCAATAAGTTGCTGCCGCTGAAGGTGAAGGCGAAGGTCTCCAATAAGGCGGGCCTGGACGTCGTCATCTTCAAGGTCACGAAGTGACATCCCAGACGTGATCCGATGGATGTGGAGAAGGAGTTCAAGGCGATCATAGCCGACATCTTCAGGGTTCCCCCCTCGAAGATCAAGGGCGGCACCCGCTTCGTTGACGACCTGAACGCGAAGTCGATCGATGTCATTGCGATGATCGCCGCGACAGAGAACACGTTCGGGATAAAGGCCCCGTCCCAGGAGGTCCGCGCGAACAAGACGTTCAAGCAGGCGGTCGACTACATCAAGAGGAAGCTGAAGGAGAAGAAATGAGCCCTTGCCGATGGCAGGGGACGGCTTCGCGGACTCAGGATGTGAGTATGACGACCGCCACGGCGTGGCATCCAGTGTAGGCGAGGCTGACCAACGCCTCTCCGACCTTTCTCTTTTTCTTTATTTTCCCTATCTCGCCCTTTAGCGACAGCTTCGGAGCCCCGCTCTTGCCGTGCACCAGTTCGACGTCCTTCCCATCGATCCATCCTGTGCCGAACGCCTTGAAGGCAGCCTCCTTGGCTGCGAAGTTTGCCGCCAGTCTCAGGGGGCAGAATGGTTTAATCCCGATCGAAGCCGCATAAGCGATCTCCTTCTTCGTGAAGCTCCTACTGACGAAGCCCTTTCCTCTCTTGCCGCAGGCCGTCTGCTTGAATTCGTCTATGTCCACCAAGTCTATTCCAATCCCTTTGATTTCCATAATCATCTCTCCACCACAGATGCGGCTTCCTTCGCTATCATCAGCGCCTCGTTCGTCGGGATGACAAGGATCTTCGTTCTAGACCCTGTCTCGCTGATTTCTCTCTCCCTTCCCGACCGCACGGCATTCTTCCTCCTGTCTATCTTGGCTCCCATGTTGGCGAGATAAGAGCATATCTCCCCCCTCGCCTGCGCGGAGTTCTCTCCGATTCCTCCTGTGAACACGATCGCATCGACCATTCCGAGCGCTGCGAAATAGGAGCCGATGTATTTCGCGACCCTATAGCAAAAGACATCCATCGCTCGCCTGCATCCCCTGTTCCCTTTGCGGATGCCGTCCTGTATGTCTCGCATGTCCTTGCTGGCTTCCGACAGCCCAAGCAGCCCGCTCCTGTTGTTCATGATGTCAAGCAGGCCGTCATACTTGAATCCGTACCTCTTCACAAGGTACTGCATGATGGCTGGATCAAGGTCTCCTGTGCGGGTGGACATCATCACTCCTTCCAGAGGAGTCATGCCCATGCTCGTGTCAATGGAGATCCCTCCCTTCACCGCTGTGATGCTCGACCCCGCACCGAGATGGCACGTGATCACGTTCGGCTTCCTCTTCCCGAGCATGATCGCTGCCCGTTCTGAGACGTACTTGTGGGATATCCCGTGGAACCCGTAGCGCCTCACCGCGTACTTCTCGAAGAATTCGTACGGGAGGCCGTACAGGTAAGCTTTCTCCGGCATAGTCTGGTGGAACTCGGTATCGAACACCATCACCTGCGGCACACCGGGCATCGCTTTCCTCGCCTCTGTGATGCCTGTGATATTGTGCGGGTTGTGCAGCGGCGCGAGCAGTTCGAACTGCTTGAGATACCTCACCGTCTTCCCGGACAGAAGCGACGGTTTCCTCATCCCCCCTCCGTGCACCACGCGGTGGCCCACGACCGAGATCTCCTTGATGTCCTTCACTGCGCCCCACTTCCTGTCATGGAGCATCCTCAACATGAGCGCTATCGCGTCCTTGTGGCCCCTGACGTTCGCTTTCTCTTCGAGCGTCTCCGCCCCCTTCGTATGCACGAGCCGTGTGCCATTCTCGCCTATCTTCTCCACGAGCCCGACAAGTATCTGGCTGAACATGCTGTCGAACAGCCTGTATTTTATCGAGGAGCTTCCGCAGTTCAGGACGAGTATCTTCTTCATTTCTTCCACCCTTTCGCGATTACGGCTACGACAGCTATTGCGCCGACGATGTCCTTCACCGTCGCTCCGCGCGACAGGTCGCTCAGCGGTTTGTTGAAACCCTGCAGTATCGGGCCGTACGCGTTAGCGCCGGCGAGCCTCTGCGTCAACTTGTATGCGATGTTGCCGGCGTCCAGATCAGGGAAGATGAGGACATTCGCTTTTCCCGCGACATCCCCCAAGTCTCCCTTGATCTTCCGCTTTGCCGTCTGGAGGTCGAGCGCCGTGTCCGCCTGCAGTTCGCCGTCTATATCGATCCCTTTGCCTTTCGCCTTCCTCACCGCTATCTCGGTCGCCCTGACGACCTTGCTGACGTCCGGGTGGTCAGCGCTCCCCTTCGTGGAGAAGGAGAGCATCGCCACCCTAGGCTTCCAGCCGAGCAGAGACCTAGCCGTCATTCCTGTCGTGACTGCGATGTCCGCCAGCTCCTCTGCGGTGGGATTCGGATTCACGGATGCATCGGCGTAGATCAACGTCCCGTTCTCCCCGCCTTTGTAGCCCGGTGTCTCCATGATGAAGAAGCTTGATGGCACGCTTGTCCCTTTCCTAAGGCCGATGACTCCTTTGCACACCGATTCGAAATCAGCGGACGTGTATACGAGCCCCCCGATCATCCCGTCCGCGTCCCCGTTCTTCAGGGCGAGCGCAGAGAAGAACAGCGGCTGCCGGGCGACGAGCAACGCTGTCCGCTTCGGCACCTTCGATATCTTGGAATACAACGAAGCGTACTCCTCGAGCTTCTCGCTTTTCGATGGATCGATTATCGTGAATCTTCCAGGGTCTATTCCTAGCGCCTTCGCCTTGTTCTTTATCTCCGATTCATTTCCCACGAGAATGGGGTTTGCGATGCCATTCCTTCTTGCGGCTTCCGCCGCTTCGATGAGTCTCTCATCGCCACTTTCCGGGAGGATGATTCTCCTCTTCAGGCCCCTCGCCTTCTTCATAAGCGACTCCATAACACCGCGCGCTGCCATGCCGTCCTGTCGCTGGGACGAATTTAAACCTATGTCTCTCTGCCCCGCCGCGTTTCCGTCGTCCCATTCGTAATCTATATATACATCTGGAGGATAGTATTCTGGGAGGATTTTATGACGGATCGCAAATCGAGGATGAAGATAAAGCGCCTGAAGCGTGAGAAGGACCTGCTCTGCGAGGTGAGCATGCGCACCCTATCCGACATGGAGCGCCATCTGGTCAGGATGCAGAAATTCCTGAAAATGCAGAAGGACGCATGCAAGAAGGAAGGAGAAGAGCACCCCCCACCGCTCAAGATTCTGCGTGGTATGGACAAGATGAACGCCGTCCTAAACAAGATGAGAGATACTGTCAGGTGCGGAAAGCTAGGTACCGTTGAAAGCATCCGAGTGTTCGAGCCAAACGAGATGAAGCTCCTAAGGCACTCCGCGCACAACCCTGATCCCGACGTGAGGGGCGACACCGCAGTGAGGCTGAAGCACTACAAGGGCAAGGATTTCATCGGAGTCATCCAGATATTGGAGAGCATGTACTTTGACGGATCGGTGCGCAAACCAATCACTATCGACGGCAAGCCCCAGAAGGTCAGGGTGATTAAGGAAGATGATCAGGACACTAAGGAGGACATCATCGACTCTCTCATCACTCTCGCCCAGAAGTTCGAAGGGGACACCGGATCCACCAAGGAGTTCGACTACGCGATCAGCGTGATCAAGGATATCCTCACCAGCGAGCCGGACCAGAAGGTCAGGATGCACGTGCTCACCGAAACCGGCAAGCAGTAGCCCTTTTTCTCTTTTCTTATTTCTTCTTGCTCTGCAGGTAGCGTTCGGCATCTATTGCCGCCCTGCAGCCGTCTCCGGCGGCGCTGATCGCCTGTCGATAGACGCGGTCGGCCACATCCCCGGCCGAGAAGACGCCTTCCACGCTCGTCTTCGTGCCGTCGTATTTCTTGATGTAGCCGTTCTCGTCAAGCTCTATCTGGCCCTTGAGGAAATCCGTGGCTGGCGAATGCCCGATCGCGACGAAGACCCCCTCGCACTTGAACTCCGAGGATTTGCCGGTCTTCAGGTTCTTCAGCTTCACGCCCGTGACCTTGTCCGTCCCTAGTATGTCCTCGACCACGGAATCCCAGACGAATGATATCTTCTTGTTGGCGAATGCCCTATCCTGCATGATCATGCTCGCCCTCAGCTTGTCGCGGCGGTGCACCACATTCACTTTCGACGCGTAGCGGGTGAGGAACAACGCGTCCTCGAGAGCGGTGTCCCCGCCTCCGATGACGACGACCTCCTTCTCCTTGAAGAAGAATCCGTCGCAGGTGGCGCAGCCGGACACTCCCTTGCCCGTGAGCCTCTTCTCGTTGGCGATGCCGAGCCATTTCGCAGAAGCGCCTGTCGCTATTATGGCAGTCTCCGCCTTCAATTCAGAGGTCTCTGTCTTGATCGTGAATGGCCTTGTCTTGAAATCGACAGAGACGACGTCCTCATCTATGAATTTGAGATCGAATCGTTCGGCCTGCTTGCGCATGTTCATGACCAGTTCCGGCCCATCGATTCCGTCGGGGAATCCTGGGAAGTTCTCCACTGTGGTGGTGTCCACCAGCTGCCCGCCTGGTTTGATGCCTGCCACGACCACTGGATTGAGATCGGCCCTGGCGGTGTAGATCGCAGCAGTCAGTCCGGCCGGACCGGAACCGATGATTACCACATTGGCGACATCCGTCTTCGGATCGCCTTTCGGTTTGGATTCATTCTTCTTAGTCATGTTATCATCTCGTATTGCATTGCTTTCAGTATACCTTTACCACAGCATCAGAATCTCGACGCGGCCAGTATCATGATGATTAAGCCGACGATCACTCCGACCGCGGCGTTCAGCTTGAGCCAGCCCGTGGTGTGCTTCAGTATGTGCTGCATCACTGTCTTCCAGCTGTCTGACCAGTATATAGTGTACGCCGTGAGCAGCATGCAGAACGCGAACGCGCTCGCCGCGAAGGCCCCGAATCCTATCGCAGGCACGATCAAGTAGATGAGATAGAGTGCGCCCGCAGCCATGATCAATGCAATCAGCGTGAATACGAACCTAGGCAGCCTGAGTATCGTCTTGCTGAATACGTCCCTTACCATCGTGGTCCTCAAGAACAGTATGCCTCCTTTGGCCGCCATGCACAGGCCGAACAGGAACGCTATGATATCCAATGCCGCCATTCTATCACCGACTAGTCTTTGACAATCCGATTTGCAGAACACTCTTTTTAAAATCAGATGCCGAAACCAGGGCATGGTTAACACTCTATCTGGCGAGGAGCAGCTGCTCCTCATCAATTTCAAGGCTTACGAATCCTCTGTCGGCAAGGCCGCGGTACGGCTAGCCGGCGCTGCGGGATCGGCCCTCAAGGAGTCCAAGAAGGACGTAGCCGTTGCCATCGCCGTACAGCCTACTGACATCAGGCTGTTCGTGGATCTCGACATCCCGGTGTTCGCGCAGCACATCGATCCGATAATGCCGGGCGCGAAGACAGGCCATGTACTGCCCGAAGCGGTGGTCGAGGCAGGCGCGGTCGGCACGCTGATTAACCATTCCGAACGCCAGCTCCCTCTCGATGTCGTCGACGCGACAGTGAAGAGGGCGAAGGAAGTCGATCTCCTCGCATGCGTCTGCGCCAGCACTCCGAAGATGTCTGCCGCGGTGGCGTCCACCCATCCAGACTACATCGCCGTGGAGCCCCCAGAGCTGATCGGCGGCGAGGTCTCTGTCTCAAGGGCGAAGCCTGACGTGATAGTCGATACTATCAACGAGGTCCATGAGATAGATGAGACGATACCTGTGCTCTGCGGAGCCGGCGTGAAGGACAGGGAGGACGTCAGGATAGCGACCAAGCTCGGCTCGCGCGGCATACTGGTCGCGAGCGGAGTGACCAAGGCGAGGGATCCGAAAGCGGCCATCCTCGACTTGCTGGCAGGTTTTTAAATTCAATAGGGGATATTCACCT
>Ga0315274_10001825_pt1 | contig 32604 bp, 29 predicted proteins | sample YL17G02_20_MG_FD_203700 | JGI IMG/M metagenome (GOLD analysis project Ga0315274, IMG submission 203700) | Sediment microbial communities from Yellowstone Lake, YNP, Wyoming, USA - YL17G02_20 | ecosystem: Environmental > Aquatic > Freshwater > Lake > Sediment | place: USA: Wyoming | collected...
CCCGCGGATCATCTCCGACAACGGGCCCCAGTTCATCGCCAAGGATTTCAAGGAGTTCATCCGCCTCTGCGGGATGACCCACGTGCGGACCTCGCCCTACTACCCGCAGAGCAACGGGAAGTTGGAGCGCTGGCATCGCTCGGTGAAGAGCGAATGCATCCGCCCGGGCACGCCTTTGTCCCTGGAGGATGCGCGGCGGCTGGTGGGCGAGTACGTGGCCCACTACAACGAGGTTCGTCTTCACAGTGCCATCGGCTACGCGACGCCGAAGGACAAGCTCGAGGGACGGGAAGCGGAAATCTTCGCGGGGCGGGATCGCAAGCTGGCCGAAGCGCGGGAGCGCCGCAAGGCCCGCCGGGCCGCGCTTCGATCGGCTGGGGGTGCGGAACGTTCCACGGAACCTGCGGCCGGCGATGCGAAAAACTCGCTGCGAGCCGGCGCCGTGATTACGGAACAGGCCACGGATCCTGACCCGGAATCGCAGGCCGCTTGACGGTGGACCGATGCCCAACGACGATCGAGATCAACCGGTGAAACGGAAGCGGGCCACGCAGGAGTGCGACCCGCCAGGGATAGCCGGCCGGGTGTGCGACGGACTGTCGAGGAGGCGGAGGAAACCCTCCGCCTCCTGCCCTCACCGCCAGTTCGGAGCACTCCCCCATGCCTCAAAAAACTCAACGATCGGAGCGCGGCGGACGCTCGCTTGTGCGAGCGACCCCAAACTCCATTTCACGCTGAACCACTACAATAGCATCGATTCACACGGTCAGAGCCACAAGGTCGTCTATCAGACGGCCAGGACCGACCTCGTCGCCTTAGCAAAACCGGGGCTACTGACAGCGCGGAAGGTTGGACGAGAATGGCAATTCGAACCGGCCGACGATCTGGAGGAGAAGTTGCGCCGACCGGACGAGCGGGTGCAGAGTCGCGGGTGACCCACGAAACGGGTTTCGGACCCTAGCAGCAATGACCGGACGATGCGAGGGCGCGTCATGCGAATCGCTCTGATCCAATAACACGCCTCCTATAGCAAGCGACAGGTCCTCCATCGCGGGCTCGACGCATTGCGACTGGCGGCCGACGACGGCGCGCAAGTGCTTGCCATACAATGGGTTGCGCGCCAACAGTCGGCGTGCAAGCTGCGGCGAATTGGGGTACCCGAACCGGTGGTCCCGGAACGAGAAGCAACGCCGCGAGACACGGGGCGTCCCTACGCTGGGTTGAAGGCTCGGACGGCACAGTTTGCGCTGCACGGCTAACGTTGTACTATTCTTCAATCCTCATTGGGATGTTAACAAAGACGATGGAGGGTCTTACACCATGACAACGACCAAGACAGTTACAGTGATCGGCGCGGGGACGATGGGGCGGGGCATCGCCCAGGTCTTCGCGCAGCACGGGTACGAGGTGTATCTCAACGACGCGATCCCCAAAGCCCTCGACGACGGTGTCGCTTTCATCGTGAAGATGCTCGATCGGGCCGTGCAGAAGGGAACGATGCGCGCGGAGGAGGCGGCTGCCGTCAAGAACCGCGTCCACCGCATTCGCGACATCGCCGAAGCGCCGACGTGCCCGCTCATCATCGAGGCGGCGACGGAAAAACCGGATATCAAATCTGAGATTCTGAAATCGGCTCAGGCGCGACTCACCGACGACGGGATTCTTGCGACGAACACGAGCAGCATCAGTATTACTCAGCTTGCGGCCGCCACGAACCACCCGGATCGGTTCATCGGGATGCACTTTTTCAATCCCGTGCCGCTGATGAAGCTCGTCGAGGTGGTGAAGGGTCTGCAAACCAGTGACGACACGGTCAAGCGCACGATCGCCTGCGCGGAGTCGGTCGGCAAGTCGCCGGTGCCTTGCAACGACCACCCGGGATTCGTGTCCAATCGCATCCTCATGCCTATGATTAATGAGGCGATCTTCTGCCTGCAGGACGGGGTCGCGGAAGCGGCGGCGATCGACGAGGTTATGAAACTGGGGATGAACCATCCGATGGGTCCGCTCGCGCTCGCCGATTTGATCGGGCTGGACGTGTGCTTGTTCATTCTGGAAGTGTTACATCGCGATCTGGGGGAGGATCGTTATCGGCCTTGCCCGTTGCTGCGCAAGATGGTAGCCGCCGGCCGCCTTGGCCGAAAAACCAAACAGGGGTTTTTCCGCTATGAGTAGCACGCAGGTCCAGCTCAAGACCGAAGGGTCGCACGCGACGATCACCTTCCGTACGGACGGCGGAGTGAACCTCCTTTCCGCCGACGTGCTGCACAGCTTTGGGGCCGTCGTTGCGAGGGTGAAAAAGGACCCGCGTATTCGCACCGCCGCGATCCAGGCCGTGGGGAAGGTCTTCATCGCCGGCGCCGACATCAAGGAGATGGCCGACTTCACGCCCCATCAAGCCCGCGAGTACGGGATGCTCGGACAGGGGATGTTCAACGATCTGGCGGCTCTGCCGTGCATCACGGTCGCGGCGATTCAAGGGGCCGCGTTGGGCGGCGGGCTGGAGTTGGCGCTGGCCTGCGACTTTCGCATCGCCGTCAAATCAGCCAAACTCGGTTGTCCGGAGGTCTCGCTGGGGTTGATCCCCGGCTGGGGCGGCATCGCTCGTTTACCCAAGCTGATTGGGACCGCTCGCGCCAAGCGCTTGTTCCTGAGTGCGATCCCGGTGTCCGGGGAAGATGCCCTGTCGTGCGGGCTGGTGGATGAGGTGGTCAACTCTGCGGAGGACCTGAGTCACCGCGTCGCCGCATTCTGTAAGTCGTTCAGCCGGGCGGCGCCGTCCGCGGTCGCGCTCGCCAAACGTGCCTCGCGCGACTTCGACGACCTGGCCGCGTTTGCGGAGTGTTTTAGCACAAAGGATTCACGTGAGGGGATGGGGGCGTTTTTCGAGAAGCGCCCGGCAACATGGATGGAAGGCTAATGGTTATGCGTGTACGAACCTCGGTCGATGCGTCGTCTCTACCCGCAAGCGAAGCGGAGGTGAAGCCGTTTGTCGGCCCCGAAGACTTGGGAGCGTTCAACCCGGCCAAGGCTCTGGGCGAACCCGGCGTCTTCCCCTATACCCGCGGCGTCCATCGGACGATGTACCGGGACCGCCTGTGGACCATGCGGCAATTCGCGGGGTTCGGAAGCGCCGAGGATACCAATGGGCGATTCAAGTATCTCCTCGCACACGGCCAGACCGGGCTGAGCACGGCCTTCGACCTGCCGACGCTGATGGGCCGCGATAGTGACGACCCGCTGGCACTCGGCGAGGTAGGACGCTGCGGCGTGGCGATCTCGTCGCTCGCCGACATGCGGCGGCTATTCGACGGCATCGACCTCGGTGCGGTCAGCACGAGCATGACCATCAACGCCCCGGCGGCGATCCTTCTGGCCTTCTACGTCGCCGTCGGACAGGAGCAGGGCGTCCCCCTCAACCGACTGCGGGGAACGCTGCAAAACGACATCCTCAAGGAGTTCCACGCCCAGAATGAGTATGTTTTCCCGCCCGTCCCGAGCGTCAAGCTCGTCGTGGACACGATCGAATACTGCACGAAGCGACTTCCGCAGTGGAACACGGTGAGCATCAGCGGCTATCACATTCGAGAGGCCGGCGCGACCGCGGCGCAGGAATTGGCCTTCACGCTGGCCGATGGCATCGCCTACGTCGAAGCGTCGATGGCTCGGGGATTGGATGTGGACGCCTTCGCTCCGCGGTTGAGCTTCTTTTTCGACGTGCACAACGATTTCTTCCAGGAGATCGCCAAGCTGCGGGCCGCCCGGCGGATTTGGGCCCATGTGATGCGCGAGCGGTTCAAAGCGAAGCAGGAGCGAAGTTGGCTCCTGCGGATGCACTGCCAGACCGCGGGCGTCACTCTCACCGAGCAGCAGCCGATGAACAACGTTGTCCGCGTGGCGTTTCAGGCGTTGGCGGGCGTGCTCGGCGGGACGCAGTCGCTGCACACCAACAGCATGGACGAGACGCTCGCTCTCCCGACCGAAGAGGCGGCCAAGCTCGCCCTGCGCACGCAGCAGATCATCGCCCATGAGACCAACCTGACCCAGACCGTCGATCCGCTCGGCGGCAGCTACTTCGTCGAGAAGCTGACCAACGAGATCGAGGCGACGGCCTACGGCATCTTCGATCAGATCGACGCCATGGGCGGGGTGCTCAAAGCGATCGACCGCGGCTACTTCCGCCGGGCCATCGCGGAATCCTCCCTCGAGCAACAACGAAAGCTCGACCGCGGCGAGCAGAAGATCGTCGGGGTGACGGATTTCGTTGAGAAAGGGCCTCCCGGCGTGCCGACCCTGAAGATCACGCAGGAAACGGAAGACGTCCAGATCGTCAAGCTCAAGGCCCTCAAGGCCTCGCGCGACAAGGTCCGCCATCGCGCCGCTCTGGAAAGATTGCGACAGGACGCCCACGACGGTAGGAACGTCATGCCCGCGTTGATCGAAGCGGCTGAGGCCGACGCCACCGTTGGCGAGATGATGGATACCATGAAATCGGTCTTCGGCGCCTACGACGGCGGGCCGGAGTGGTGACGAAGGAAGCAGGTGGGCCGTGACGGATGCCATGCGTATCACGCGAATTGGTGCCGAAAACGTGCGCGCGATCGGGAAGATCGACCTTGCGTTGGCTCCCCTCACTGTAATCCTCGGGCCCAATGGGGTTGGAAAATCCACCCTATTGCAGATCGCGCGAACGTTCGCGGGCTTGGACGATAAGAATCGATTCATCAAGTGCTTCGCTGGGTGGGGCGGGTTTCCTGCGAGTGTCCGCTATAACACCTCCAGCGTTCGGAACTCGATGGGCATCGGCGTGTCAAAGGGCAACCAGCAACATCAGTACCTCATACGCTTCATGCGCGAGGGAGCGGGTTTCTTTGTGGAGGCCGAGACCCTTCGTTCAACATTCGATGCAAAACGGCAGTTTGAGGAAGTCCTGTCACGGGACGATACAACCGCAGTCTTGACGACCAGCCGCGGCGTCTTTCATAAGGTGCAACTGCATGGTGCTTCTCCGTTTCTCGCTGACTTCCGCCACGAGCTTCCGCAAATCGACTCGCTGCTGGAGGCCGCAAAGCGAACGACCTTATGGGCCGCGCATGAGTTTCAGCCGGCTCAGCGAGCTCATTCGCCGCAACAACTTCAACAGACAACCGGACCATCATCCGATGGAAGTACCCTGTTCTCCGCCCTCTATTCGCTCAAGACCGAACGTCGCGAGCGGTACAGCGAACTCGTCGAGGCGTTACAGAGCGCTATTCCTGAGCTTGAAGAGTTGGAATTCCCGCTGGCTGGTGCGGGGCATGTGAGCCTCGCGTGGAAGCAAAGCAACTTTGCCGTCCCGTTCTTTTCGAATCAACTCTCCGATGGCATTCTACGATTCCTTTTCCTCGTCACTATCTTGCATACGGCCCCGGATGACGGACTCGTCCTGTTGGACGAGCCCGAGATCAGCCTTCATCCGCGATGGCTCATGCTTCTTGTATCGCTTTTGCGAAAGGCGACTTCAAAGACCAATATCCTAGTGGCCACCCAGAGCTCCGAGCTTGTCCGTTGGTTAAAACCCGAGGAACTGGTCATTGCCAACGCCACACCAGAGGGAACAACGTTCACCCCCGCGACTTCCAAGCCCGACCTGAACCGCTGGCTGGAGGACTTCACGCTCTCCGAGCTTTGGCTCATGGGCGAACTTGGAGGGCGGCTGTGAAGATCATCGTGATCTGCGAGGGTTCAACGGAGGAGGCGATCCGCGGCGGGCTACGAGAGTTCGTACAGGCTCGCGCCACGTCTGTAGATCGGATCGGGTTACAAACTCGCCCCCTCGACGGACCCACGGTTCGCAACAAGTTGCAGGCGATCGTGCGAAACTGCTTCGAACAGCCCGAAGTCGTCGGTGTCGTGGCGCTCACCGATGTGTATCCTGCGTTCAAGAGCGCTACGGACGCGAAGGATGCGCTACGCCGGTTTGCTGGAACTGAGGCGAAGCGCGAGGGGTTCAAGGCTCACGCGGCGCAGTATGAAGTTGAGGCATGGATTCTCCCCGCATGGGATCAGATCGCCAAACACCTGGGCGCTAAGGCCTCACCGCCCGGCGCAAAACCTGAACAAGTCAACGGCCAAAAGCCGCCATCGCATCATCTCAGAGACTTGTTTCGTCGCGCGAAGCGGGATTTCGACAAAGTGACCGACGGTCCCAGATGGCTGACCGGCGACATGCTTGCGAAGGCCGCGGACTCTTGTCCCGAACTGAAGTCCTTTCTAAACTCCCTCTTGGAATTCGCCGGCGCTGCTTCGCTGACATGACGGCGCGTGGTCAAGACGCCATGAACGCACAACCGCCTCATCCCCGCGTACTTCTCGCCAAGATCGGCCTCGACGGGCACGATCGAGGCGTCAAGGTTTTGGCACGGTCCTTCCGCGACGCGGGGATCGAGGTGATCTACACGGGGTTATGGCAGACGTGCGAGGCCACCATGTACGCGGCGCTGCAGGAGGACGTCGACGTGGTCGGCGTCAGCCTCCTCTCGGCCGCGCATCTGACTGTCATGCCGGAAATGCTGCGCCTCCGCCGCGAGTTGGGCATCGAGCAGATTCCCGTCGTGCTCGGCGGGATCGTTCCAGAGTCGGACCATCGGACCTTACGCGACATGGGCGTGGCGGCTGTCTTTAACCCCGGCTCGCCGCTCGACAAGATCATCGAGAAAATGCGGCAGCTCGCCGACGGCCACCCGACCCCGCGGATCGAGGAGCTTTGTGCGGGGTACGCCGGGAAAGACGGACGTTCGTTGTCCAAGCTGATTACGGCTGTGCAGCGCGGAGAGGGGCTGGGGGGCTGGACGCCGCCGGTCGGTCACGCGAAGGTCATCGGCATCACCGGCGCGCCGGGCGTGGGGAAGAGTTCCTTCATCGGACGGCTGGGGAAGCTCCTGCGGGCCAAGGATAAGAAAGTCGCCGTGGTCGCCATCGACCCGAGCAGTCCGGTCACAGGCGGGGCCTTGCTGGGCGATCGCCTGCGGATGATGACGGGATCGCCCGACGCGGACTTCTTCATACGCAGTCTCTCCTCGGGCGACGTGCAGGGCGGACTCGCCCCGCACTGCCGCGAAGTGGTGGCTGTCCTGAACGGGTACGGGTTCGATTACATCCTGGTGGAAACCGTGGGGGCGGGTCAGGCCGACATCTCCATCCGCACCCTCGCCGACCACACCATCCTCTTGCTCATGCCCGACAGCGGCGACGCCGTCCAGTTTTCCAAGGCCGGGATCATGGAAATCGCCAACTGTTTCGTGCTTAACAAGTGCGACCTTTCCGGCGCCGACGCCGCCCAGGCCCAGCTTCTGGCCGCCGTCGGCGACGATCGCCCGTTGTGGAAGGTCAGCACGGTCCGCGGCGAGGGCATCGACGCGGTGGCGGATTGGATCACATCTCGGTAAATCGCTCGAAGCCGACAAGATGCGGCGGATTCACTACCGGAGACTCGTCCATGCGATACGTGCTCGCCCTACTCGTGGCCCTGGTGCTGAATGCCTGTGCGAACCTTTTGATGAAGGTGGGGATGAAAACGGTGGAGGCTTCAGGCGGTTTGTTCAAGGACGGCGTCGGCTTCGCGTTGAAGACCGTGTTCACGAGCGGCCCGCTCCTCGTCGGTCTGACCTGCTTTGCCCTGAACGCCGGTTTCTATCTGTACGCCCTGCAAAGTAAGTCGTTGAAAATCAGCCTCGCGTACCCGATTATGGTCGGCGGCGGATTCGCCTTGATCGCCGTCATCGCCAGGCTCCACCCGGCCTTGGCAGAAAGGCTGACGCTTGGGCAAGTCTTTGGGGTGGGGCTAGTGTTGGTCGGGATCGTTCTCATCGCCGCGCAACAGGAACCCGTCGCATGAAGTCGCAGCACGACGGGCGACTGCGGGGCGTCCTCAAGGCCATCGCCCACCGACCGACGGACAACCGATGGCGGAAGTCCGCGAGATGCAGCAGGGCGAAGACCAAAGTTCAAAGTTCGAAGTACGAAGTTTGAAAGGCAACGATGTAGCGGATTCTACGTTTTTTCGAACTTCGAACTTTGATCTTCGAACTTCCCCCTTTTCCCTCCCTGAGTTTAGAGGGCGACCGAAACGGGAAAATTGGTGACTGTCCCTACTTAAGGCTCTTGGGGCAGTTTGGCCCGCCATCGGTCGGCGTCTTCCGGTCGCCCCCAGGCGGTATACAGCGCGACGAGGCTCTCCAACGTTCGCGCGGTGAGTAGGGACCTCTCCCGCAGGGCAGGGTTGTAGACCTCATAGGCCGACAGAAGCTCGCGTTCCGCTTCTTCATATTGGCCCAAGTCGAGCAGGCAACGGCCATAATTCATCCGAGTTTCGGCTATTCCGGCTTGGTCGCCCGGATATCGTCTCGCCAACTTCTCAATTGTCGAGGCAAACAGTTCCTTCGCTTCTCCCAGCTCACCCTTTCGATGCAGGATCACAGCGAGCGTGTCGTTGCAGCAAAGAGTCAAGTCATTTTCGGGCCCGGCGATCTGGTGTAGCTTGTCGAAGGCCTTGCGCGCGAGATCTTCGGCTTCTGCGAGTTCGCCCTTTGCTTCCAGCACCACGGCGAGATTGTTCATCAGTCTGAGCGTCAACAGGTCGTCTTCGCCGAGAGTGCGGCGGGCGTTCTCCAAGGCTCGTCGGGTGTACTCCAGTGCGTCGCCAGCTTTGCCTTGCTCCGCTGACGTCGTGCCGAGGTTGCCCATCAGAAGAATAGTTTGAGGGTGATGCTCCCCCAAGACTCGGCGGTGAAGTTCCAGGGCCTCTCTGTGGAGCCGCTCGGCTTCGGCATGTCTACCCTGCCCCCACACAGTCGCCGCGATGTTCACCATGCAGCGAAGCGTGTCGCGGTGCGTTTCGCCGAGCACGCGCCGAGCGACGGCAAGCGCCTCACGCGTCAGTCGCTCGCCCTCCGCGTGGCGTCCTTGATTGCCGATTACCGCAGCCAGGCTGATCCTGGATCGCAACGTGTCGGGGTGCTCAGGTCCCAGGACGCGTTGCTGGGTTTCCAGCGTCCGCCGAAACGCCTGCTCGGCCTCGGAGAACTTTCCCTGCCGGAAAAGGAGGGTTGCTTGCCAAAAGGCGGAGTCGAGCGTGTCGGGGTGTTCGGGGCCGAGGAGCGATTGGCGCATGGCCTGGGAGGCGGCGAGATGCGGCTCGGCCTTGTCAAACATCCCGAGGTTCACGAAGGTCCGCCCGACGGTGGAGCGAATGGCCGCGGCGATTTCCGGCTGATCGGGAAGGGCAGTGGCGGCGGACGCGGCGGCGTTTTCGAGCACCTCTTTGACGGTGAGTTCGCGCCCTTTGGCCGTCTCCGGGTCCGCGGAGGCGAGCATATCTTCCACCAGGAACTCGTTGATGGCCTTGGCTTTCGCCTCCGCGGAACGAGCGCGGACGCGCTCACGCTCGGCGCGGACGTAGAGGGTCGTGCTGACGATCGCGCCCGCCAGCAGGGCCGTGAAAACCCCCGCCAGCGACAGACACAGGGCCTTGTTCCGCCGCGTGAAAATACGCAGTTGATAGAAGATGCTTGCCGGACGGGCGACGATGGCCTCACCGCCAAGGTATCGGCGGATATCCTGGGCAAGCTCGGAGGCCGACTGGTAGCGCCGATCGCGGTCCTTTTCAAGGCTCCTCAACACGATGGTCTCGATGTCGCCGCGGAGCGCGGGATCGGTGGCGCTCAGCTTGGTCGGGGGCTGCTCGCGGATCACCCGCGTGCTGTCCGCGATCCGACGGTGACTTACATCGTACGGCAGCTTGCCGGAGAGAAGTTCATAGAGCACGACGCCCAGGGCGTAGACATCGCTGCGGATGTCGAGGTCGTGGGGATCGCCCTCGCACTGCTCCGGGCTCATGTACTGGAGCGTGCCGATGAGTTGCCCGATGTCGGTCTGGAGCGTCGTGACGGCCAGGTCGGAATCGGTCCCCCGGGCCACCCCGAAATCAATGATCTTGATTTCCCCGTGCGAATCGACCAGGACGTTGGCGGGCTTCAAATCGCGGTGGATGATGCCCTTCTGGTGCCCGTGGTGCACGGCGTCGCAGGCGTGGGCAAAGAGTTCCAGGCGGCGGCGCGTGGCGAGCTTCCGCTCCGTGGCGAATTCGGTAATGAGTTTGGCGTTGGGAATGTATTCCATCGCAAAGTAGGGGACGGGGCCGGCACCGTCGTCATGGGTCCCGGCCTCGTACACTTGGGCGATGCCGGGATGGCGCAGGCGGGCGAGAACCTGGGACTCATACTCAAAACGCCGCAGGGCGGATCGCGACGTGATGCCCTGTTTCATCAGCTTGATCGCTACGACCCGACGTGGGTTCTCCTGGGCGGCTTCGAAGACGCTGCCCATGGCCCCGGAGGCGAGGATCCGACGTATGTGATAGCGCCCGATGGTCTTCGGCACGTTAGGCGGCAAGGCGCCGCCCTTCGCGGTCTCGGTCGCTGGAAGCGAAGAATCAGGATTGTTTTCCGGGGATTCCAGCATGAGTGTGAGTCTACGCGATGCCCAATGCCACTGCAAGGGATCAACCGACCCACCCCTCACCGAGAGGAGGTACAAAGTCTTACAGCGTTTTGGTGCAACCTCCGCAATACTTCGGTCGTCTTACACAATAGAAGAGCGGGGACGGGTCGGAGCCGGAACGATGCCGGGCAGAATCCGAGGCCCCGACTGACGCACGAGCGAGATCCTTCGCTTCGCTCAGGATGACAAACGATCCCTGACCCAAGATGGCTCGTCTCCTCCACTGACGACCCACGCCGGACTGACGCACCGGCAACAACGATGCAGGTCGGGCGCCTCATAGCCGCCCGACCTGCATCACTCCTTCTGGGGACCTTCCGCCGCGCCGACCGCCGCGAGAGCCAACGCCCGAACGTCCCATCCTGAACCGGTCGTCACGCCGCGGCTTCGGTCAGGGTCGGGGTCTTTTCGAGAAGTTCCTTGAGCAGATCGTCGGTGCTGACCCCCTCGGCCTCTCCCTCGAAGTTGAGCAGCACGCGGTGGCGCATCGAGGGCAGGTAGACTTTTTTCACGTCGCTGAAGCTGGCGTTGAAGCGTCCGTCGAGCAGGGCGTGGAGTTTGGCCCCCAGGGTGATCGCCTGCACGGCACGCGGACTGACCCCCCAGCGGACGTACTTGTTGGTGGCTTCGAGGGCGTATGGCCCGCCGGGGTGCGAGGCCATGGCCACGCGAATGGCGTAGTCCTGCACATGTGGGGCCATAATGACCCGACGGATGAGGTTCTGCGTGCCGATGATCTCCGCACCGGTCATCACCGTCCGCACGTCCGGTTGATACCCCGTCGTCGTCCGATCGAGGATGGTCTTCATCTCCTCCTTGTTTGAGTAGTTCACCAGGAGCTTGAACATGAAGCGATCGAGTTGAGCCTCCGGCAGCGGGTAGGTCCCCTCCTGTTCGATGGGGTTTTGGGTGGCCATCACGAAAAACGGCTCCTCAAGCTGGTTCCGAGTGCCGCCGACTGTCACCGAGTGCTCCTGCATCGCTTCGAGCAAGGCCGACTGCGTCTTGGGCGTCGCCCGGTTGATCTCGTCGGCGAGAACGATCTGAGCGAAGAGCGGCCCTCTCTGGAAGACGAAGGACCGTTTGCCCGTGTTGGGGTCTTCGGAAATGATCGTCGTGCCGATGATGTCCGCGGGCATGAGGTCGGGGGTGAACTGGATGCGCGAGAACTTCAGATCGACGGCCTTCGCCAACACGCGGACCAGATAGGTCTTGCCCAGCCCGGGAACGCCCTCGATGAGCACGTGCCCGCCGACCAGCAGCGCCGTCAGCACGCCCTCGACGATCTCGGTGTGCCCGACAATCGCCTTGCCGATCTCGGCGCGCAGGGCCTTGAACTTGTTCCGCAACTCTTCGGCGGCCTTTTCGACCGCGGGGTCAATCGTCATTGCCATGCGTCATCCTCGGAACTCAACGGCGAGTCCTCGACCCGCCAAAACTCGTTCCAATCATCGTCGGGTCGGTTGACCCGACCTACGAAACTGCGAACCCTCTCGGCCTTTCGACGTTTCAGTATCTCTGCGTTTACCTGTTCTCGTCCATGTCTTGCTTCGCCCGCTCCCTCGCCCGCAACAGTCTCCACGTCAATCCGTCGTCTGGGGGTCGCTGTGATGTCGAGGAGCTATGGCTGTTATCCCGGATGCTGCTTCGTCTCGGGTACTGCCGCTTTCAACGCTTTCGGATCCAAGTATTCCACTCGACCGTCAACGAACACAACGTTCGGAATCCTGGCAACCGTGATTTCTGGCCGCTCGTAGATCAGTACGTTACGCCCGTCGCTCCTGTCAGTCTGACCCGCAACATAAAGGTACGAGTTCTTCGGGAACGGGCGATGGTCGTTAGGCGATTCCAGTTCGCGTTCGATGAGATCCCCGCTGGCTATAAGTGTTTCTAGGTTTGGTGGAAACAGTCCGCCATTTTTCTTTGCGTAGTCCTTGCAAGCGCCCAGCAAGCCATGAAGAAGTCCTATGGCCCTCGGCTTCCTGAATTCCTCGATTCGCTTGGCGAGGCTCGACTGGTCACCAATCTCGACGATGTGGTACGTTCCATCCTCGGTCCGCACTCCGCAGCGACCAGTGGAGAGGTTACTCGCTGGGACAATGCGTAGCATCTCCGGCTTCGCGTTCACAGGCTTCGTTCGCGTTTCGACGAACTCAAAACTGTGGTCACTGTTGCAGCAGAACATTCTTGGCGCGGGTAGCCCCAATGCGACCTTCCGGTCGAACAGTATGAACTCGGCCGCAGGGCTTACGAGTGGAGCATGCTCCGGGTCCATGAATTCGCAAAGCCCCTCTCCTCTCGGCGCATGGCTCTCGTATGGTACGCGCGGTGGCTTGCCGGACTCGATTGCGTAGAAGCCAAAGTATTCAGGCAATGCAATCGCCGTTTCCGGGATCGCTTCCTTGGCTAGTGGTGTTGCGCTGCCTGCGAGCGGATCGCCCTTTCCGCAGGCCGCGCAACCAAAGAGCAAGAAGCATGTGAATGCAAAATCGAACGATCGCCTGGAACTACTCTTTTTCATTTGCGATCCTTCCGTTCATAGTCTCGTCCCGCACGCCGCGGGGACCATGTCCCTTATTCTTGGCGGTCCGCGGAGCGACCCCTACACCTTTCCCTCGTCGATCAGCTTCAACATCGCCTCGCGCAGGCGCGTGCAGATCGTCATGGCCGTTTCGGCCTTTTCGCGGTTCGCCGACTCACCGGGGTAGCGGAACAGACTCGCACCCTGTGTCAAGAAGCGGAGTTCCTTGTCTACCGGCGTCCACGCCGGCACAATGCCCCGGAGCAGATCGCTGAGCACCACCAAGTCGTGGATACGAGGCGGTTTTGCCCCTTCGTGGATGAGCACGGCCTTGAGCAGTTTTTCCATGCACTGCTGACAGTGAAAGCAGACCGCGTCGTAGTTTGGGCGAACGCCGGCGCGCAGCGCGAGTTGCGCGACATCAAAATCGCCTTCTGCTTTCGCGATCCACTCCCTAACGCTTCCGTTCATACAGAATCCGGCCCTGGTCCAGGGCGTCACGAATCAGCGGGTCGAGCTCACGGTATCGGCGGTCGGTATCGTCCGGGCGGCGCACGACTAAATCAATGGCGAACCGGGGATCGAGCCGTTCTAGGATTTCGAGCGACTTGTCGAACCCGCTCCCCTCAAACGGCATAATCACAAGCAAATCAACGTCCGAATCCTCGCCCGGCGTCCCATAGGCGTAGGAGCCGAATAGGATGATCCGCTCCGGATCGAACTCCTTCGCGATGCGTGCGCTCAACTCAATGACGCTGTTCAATGCGACCATACTCTTTGCCCAGTCGCGGGCGGTGCCCAATGGCCCTAAGTTAAGCCGTTTCGAAGCGCCGTCGTGGTTTCCGTGAGGCAAACCAGCGTACGCGATCGCTGTCCGCGCCCCCTTGCCAGTACTGATAACGTCGATAATCCGTTTGGGAGACTCCGATGTCTTACCGTGTTCGAGGGCTGTCGCCCTTAGCTTAGGGCCATTGGGCGGTGCCCACCCTACTTTTTGTCGTCCATGTCCTTTTTTGCCCGCTTCTTCGCCCGAAGAAGCCGCGAGGTCACATCCTCGTCGCCGCCGGTGTCGCCCTCGGCGGGCGGTCGTGCGGGCTTGGGGGGCTTCGCCGACGGCTCGACCGCTTTAGCGCCGCCGAGGGCGTCCTGAAGATCACCCACCGGCTTGCTCGCTTGCTCGTCGCCCACGTCGAAGCGGCGTTTGGCCGACGCAACTGGAATCGGGGACGTATCGTCCACCGCGCGTCGCGGTGTTCCGCCGGTATCGGGAGCAAGTTCGTCGCGCACGCGTTCTCTCGTGTCTTTCAGCTTCTCCAACGAGGCCGCACTGCGATCGCCCGCGTGGGCCAGAGCGGTCACCGTGTCGGTCATCCATTCAAACAGCGGGCCGATCGAGCGGAAGCGGATCGTCCAGCCGACCAACTCCGCCAGTGCGAACGCTCCCAGCACGCCCCACCAAGGACTATACCGCAACCCCATCCCGAATAAGAGGACCACGAGCAGGACGACCTCGACCGCGATGGAGAGCGCCAGCCAGCTTGCCAGCCGGCGGACCGAGACATCCAGCAGAAACGCCGGCAGCAGCAACCACGCCAGCACCCAATCCCAGGCCGCTCGTTTCGCCTCGCTGGGCGGCAGATCGTGACTGAAGACGTTGGCTTGAGGTGCGGGAACATCCAGCCAGCGTCCTCCGGTGATGTCGGCGACTTGATGGAGAAGAGCCTCATTGGGGATCAAGTCTCGATACTCGGGCGAAAACGGAACGGTCAGACCGGTGCGAATCGTACCCGCGGACTTTCCCCGATCGAACACTTGCACGTTGGACAGGTATTGTCCCGCCTTTTCCACGTCGAACTCCGCCTCGTAGTGCCCCGGTCCGGTCTGGCTGAATCGAAGCGCCGTCGGCTGACCGTCCGGTCCGATGAGATTGGTCCGCAGTTGCAGGTTGTTCAGAAAACTCGCGTCCTTATCCAACGCCTCGACGGTGATCCGGCCGCGATTGCCCTCGATTCGCGTGTGCGTGTCGAAGTTGGCGGGCGCTTCCTGGCGCATGGTCCAACGGACGATCTGGGCCCAGAACTTGGCGAACTTCGGCCACTGCGTCCAGGCCTCGCCCCACAGCGGCCAATCGCCGCTGGTGAACGCAACGGTCTTGCCCAGTTCATACTGCCAGTGAGCGAGAACCGGGTCCTCGCCGTCATCCGTCGCGCGAACGATGGGCATGAGCACGTTGGGACTCGTCTTGGCCGAGGTCAGCACGAGTCCGCCGAGCTTGGGGAGTTGCTCGCGCCCGGCCTCGATCCCCCCCAGCAATTCACTCGACGCGTGCAACACCCGCGGCTGGAACGGCTCGTCCACGATCAGCGGCCGGCGGACCACTTGCGATTCCTTGACGAAGATTTGCGGGAGCTGCTTGGGGTTGCGGGCCGGATAGTACCTCCCTCCCGTCTTGTTCGCGATGTTTATCAACGTCGGCTCCATCACATGCACGCCAAAACCGATGCCGATCGTGCTGACCGTGATCTTGGCTTCGACGTAGTCGTCGAGCAGCTTAGGCCACGGTGCTTGCGGGTCGCCGTCGCTGAGGATGATGACATGTTTCTGGGCCGCGTCCTTCCCGCGACCCGCGGTCAGCTCCTTGTAGGCCATCTCCATCATGGTCCCGAAATCGGGCATGTCCCCGTTCTGCATCCGGTCGATCTTCGCCTTCACCGCCGCCTTGTTGGTGTTGAGGCCCAGCGGCACCTCCCAGTTCGCCCCGCCCGGCGAGTACGTATACGCCAACACTCCGACGTAGTCCTGCGAACTGATCGTGTCCACGCTCTTCTTGGCCGTCTCCTTCGCCCAGAAGTTCCCGCGGTCGAGTTCGCAACTGTGCATGATGAGCACCAGCGCCCCGCGCGGAATCACCCGTTTGTGCTTGATCTCGAACGAGACCGGCATGACCTCCTCGACTGGGCTGCCGATCCACCCGCCCGCCCCGAAGCTCTCGTGTCCGCCGAGCATGATCAGCCCGCTGCCCATGTCCTTGACGTACGTGACCAGGTCCTGTTGCTGCTGATCGGTGAAGGTCTGCGCCGGGATGTTCGCGAGGATGATCGACGAGTAGGTCATCATCTGCAGCAATCCGAACTCGCCCAAGTCCGCGGCGGCTTTCATGTCGATGTTCACCTTCTCACTACGCAACGCCTCGACCAAGGGAAGATCATGTTGCGGATCGGCGGTGATGAGCAGGGCGGGACTCGACCCCGCGACGAACGAGAACGCGCCGGCGGTGTTGTTCAAGGCGATGGTATCCATCGAATCGTCGTCGGGCTGGAAAACGGCCTTGTAGGTCTGCACGCCCGGCGTATCCACGCTGAGCTTCACCGTGAAGGTGTTGCTGCCCGGGGCCAGCTCCACGTGCGACCGCTCCGGGGCGGTGACCGCGAGCCGCTCGTTCTGATAGACGTTCAACGTGCCCGACGCCCGCCGGTAACTCCCCACGATCATGCGCACGGTGACCTGCTCGCCGAGTTCAGCGTAGGTCGGGGCGATGATCCGCTCGAAGTAGACCTCATTGCGATGTTCATAGCGCAGGGGCACGACGTCGATGGGGATGCCGTCCGCCTTCGCCCGCCGGGCCTCGGTGAGCACGTCGCCCATGTTGTCGTTGCCGTCGGACATCAGCACCATGCGCTTGGCCGTGTCGTGCGGAAACATGGCCATCGCCAGCCGTACCGCCGAGGCCACGTCCGTCCGCTCCGTGTCCGGCATCGCCGGCAACCGACCGGGCTGAATAAAGTACCCCCCGCGCATGGGGAGCTGCTGTAGGAAAGCGTTCCGCGCGAAGTCGATCAATCCGACGCGGTCCTCCGCCCGCACCTTCTGCGACGCATCGTGGATGTACTCCTCCTGGTACTTTTGCATGGATTGGACGCTGTAGGAGCGGTCCATCAGGAACAGCACGGTCAAGTCATCGTTGCGGCGAACGCGCTCAATACCCGCCAAACAACACGCGATGAGAATCACCAGCAAGCTGCGACAGACGATCGCCAGCACCCGCCGGATCGGGTCCAAGCCCGCGAGCGATCGCAGGGACGCGAGGATCAGGACCGGAACAAGCAGGACGAGCCACAGCCACGCAGGCTTCTCGAAGTCGAACGGAAGCGCCCAGGCGAGGCAGGTCATGGTTGCATGATCTGAACGCGGCTGTTGAGGGAATCCACTACGTACACACGACCCTTGGGGCCGCACGTCGCGCCCCAGGGGGCGAAGAGTTCACCGGGCGCTCGCCCGCCGCGGCCCCATACCCGCAGCGAGCGGCCGTCCTTGGAGAACCATTGCAACCGATTCCCCTCGTACTCGCAAACTAACAGCGTTTGCTGCGGGGAGACGCACAGGTCATAGGGGTAGCGCATCTCGCCCGGCCCGGTTCCAAACCGCCCGAACGTGGTCAGAACTTCCCCGTCCAGCGAAAAACGCACGATCCGGTGGTTGCAGGCATCCGCGACCCACAGCGTCTGCTCGTCGTCAATGTCGATTCCCGCGGGGCGGCTGAGACGTCGGCCCTCGATTTCCTTCTCCCCGAAAGCGGCCATAAACTTCAATTCCGGCGACCACTTGGTGATCCGATCGTTTTCGTGATACTCGCTGACGTAGATGAACCCCAGCGCGTCGAAGGCGACATCCGTGGGAAACTGGAACCGGTCGCCGCCGAAACCCTCGCTCCCGAACGAACCGAGAAGTTTTCCGTCGCGATCGAAGATCATCACCCGGTGATAGTGCGTGTCGGCGACGAAGATTCGCCCGTCGGGGTGGACCTTGAGTCCCACCGGCTTGCCCTGCTCCGTCTCGGGCATCCGCCAGAAGGTCTCGAACTGTCCGTCGGCGGAGAAGCGCTGGACGCGTCCGTTCTTGTCCACTACGAAGACCGAGCCGTTCGGTTCAGCCGTAATCGCCCGCGGATAGCTGAACTCGCCCGGCCCCAGCCCGACCCCGCCGAAGATTCCGACGACGCCGCTGTCCGTGATCGCCGGAGGTTCACACCCGGCCACGATGGCGACCGCAAGCCCCCCGAGTAGAACCACCCGCGCGCGTCGAAGCATGACCGCATAGTTTACGCGTGGTTGACGATCATGGGAGGGGTGGACGCGACGGCGCGAATCGACCCTAACCGGCTCGATGCCGCTTGCCCGGATGCGTTCGGTCCGTGGTCCTCGCCGGGAGTCGCAGCAACCGGCGGAGGGAATCACGAATCAGCGCGCTGTCCCGACAGGCTTGTCGGGCAAGCGCCTTTGTTGCCGATGCCCCTGGGTAGCGGAACTCGACGGCAAACGCCGTGAGCGCTTGAAGTTGCGGTCGCAACAAACCGAGTTCCGCGTAGTCCCCCACAAGAAGGTCGAGGAGCTTCGGCAGGTCATGTGTTCTGGGAGTCGGCTGCCCGCGCTCCTGCAGAAGGGCCTTCAGGTACTTCTCGCCGCATTGCTGGGCACAGAAACAGCACAGGTCATAGTTGGGCGACTTTCGCGCGCGCATCTCTCGACCGGCGCTTCGGAAGTCGCCTTCGGCTTTTTCGACCCATTCTCTCGTCGCCGTCTTCATACAGAACCTTGCCCAGTTCCATGATTTCGCGGATGAACCAGTCCTCGAAACGCAACCGCTTGCGAATCTCGGCGGGTGAGCGGACGAGCAGGTCCAGAGCGAAGGGGCAGTCAAGTGTGGTGCGAATCTCGATGGCCTTCTCCGTGGGATGCCCGCGGTGCGCCATCACCACCAGCAAATCGACGTCGGAATCGGTGCCGGCCTCGCCCCGCGCGTGGGAGCCGAACAGGATGATCCTCGCGGGGCGGAACTCATCCGCCACGGTACGCGCGAAGGTTTGGATGTCCCCCATGGTCGTCATCTTGTTGTCGCCCATCGTCTCTCGGCGCGGCCCCATCGCAAAGCACGTTCTCCAACCGGGATTCTAGGTCCGAGCCAAGGGAGATCAAGGACCGGGCATGCCAAGCGGGGCCGTGGGCACCGCGTCCGCGACACCTTCGACGCCGTGAGGCGCGACGTGCGGGCGTGTCACCGGGCTCGCGTCCAAAACGCGTCAGCGATGTTCCTCTTTCCACTCCTCGAGCCAGGCCATCTGGATCGCTTCGAGCTTGCCCTCGGTGGAGGCTTTGGGGTCGTCGGTAAAGCCCTTCAACTCGCACACCCATTGATGAAGCTCGGTGAAGCGGACCTTCAGCGGATCGAGGTCGGGGAAGCGCTCGAACAGTTGCAGGGCGATGTCCTCGGCGTCACTCCAGGTCAGTTCGATCATTGCAACTCCGATGCGTTACAGTTGAGGAATGCTGAATTGGGAATGCGGAATGCGGAATGGGAAGAACTGCCGGTCGTCGTTTCACCATTCCGCATTCACAATTCCGCATTCGTCTCTACTTTCCCTCTTGCACGAGGTTGCGGTTCCATTGCGGGATTTCGACGACGACGTGGACGGTGCCGTCGGAGACGCACTGGCAGGCGAGGCGGCTGTTCGGCTTGATCGCCGGGGCGTTTTCAAGCTGGTCGTCCTCCTCCACCGTAGCCTCATTGATCGTCTTCAGCCCTTCCTTGACGTAGACATGGCACGTGGAACACGCGCACACGCCGCCGCAGGCATGGTCGATGTCGATGCCGTTCCCCAAAGCGATGTCCAGGATGCTGCCCGGCAGGCCGTTGTGCTCATAGGGGAACTTCTCCGGATCGACCTCGATGATGACGTTCATCGGCAAGTACGTGATCTTGTACTTGGTCGTCGGCATCGTCACGTCGGGTTGTTGGATGTACGGATTGACGCCGCCCATGCTAGGTCTACGCGTTTCCTCGGGGCGGGGTCGGGGAGCCCGCCAAGGTGGTCTCGGCGGGTCTGATGACCCGCCCTACGTTTTGGTTCCGTTGAGATTCCCGCGCCGCCGGCGGTTCCTGATCCTTGAGCGACGCGGTGATGGCAAGTTCGGCCAAGGGAATGGTCATACGGTTGAACGTCTCGCGCCGCTCGTTCAGCGCCCGAGGGTCTGTGCACGTTGTGGCGAACTCGCGGAGACTCTGGATTTCAACGATGAGCAAGTCCCGTTCGGCGGAATCGAGTAGGCGGCCATAGCGTTCGATCATCTGCACCGCCTTGTGCAGATCAAACTCCAACGTGGTCCGTACGTCAATCAGGTGATGCGCGGTCATGTCCTCGCGGGCGTGTTCGAGCGCTTCGGCCTGCATCCGTCGCACTTCCTCACGCGTGAGGCCGTGCGAGGGGATGATCTGCACACTCGCCGTCTGCCCGCTACGGCGCTCCGTCGCCGAGACGTTGAGAATGCCGTTCTGGTCAATCAGGAACGTCACGTCGATCTTGGGGATGCCCGCGGGCATCGGCGGCACGCCTTGAAGCTCAAAGACGCCCAGCGATCGGCAATCCTTGACCAGCTCCCGTTCGCCTTGGAGCACGTTGATCTTCACGTTCGTCTGCCCGTCCTTGAAGGTCGTGAAGGTCTCGGAGGCTCGGCAGGGGACGCGGGTGTTGGCCGGAATGAGTTTGCCCATCGCTCCGCCGAGCGTCTCGATACCCAGTGACAAGGGCGTGACATCGAGCAGCAGCAGGTCGCGTTGAACTCCCGCGAGAAGCGACGCTTGCACGCCCGCCCCGAGGGCGACGACCTGTTCGGGGTTCAGGGCGGTGTAGGGCTGACGCCGGAACACGTCGCCGACGCGCTCTCGAACGTAGGGCACGCGGGTTGAGCCGCCGACCAGCACAACCTGTTGAATGTCATCGGGCGTCAACTTCGCGGTTTTCATCGCCCGCGAGCAGGCCTCAATCGTCCGATCCACGAGCGCCGCGATCATGCTCTCCAACTCGACCCGCGTAACCGTGCGATGGTAAACCCGGTCCGTCCCCAGGGCGATTTCCACGGGGGCCGACTCGCGCTCGCTCAGGCGCATCTTGATGTTCTCGGAGAGCGTCCGAAGTTGTTGTTTGATCGTAGGCGTGGTGATGTCCACGCCGAACTGCGCGCGGATTTCGCGGGTAAAAAGGTCGATCAGCGTTTGGTCGAAGTCGTCGCCGCCCAGGTGCGTGTCGCCGTTGGTGGCGAGGACCTCGAACACTCCGTCCTCCAGGCGAAGAATCGAAATATCGAAGGTGCCGCCGCCGAGATCGTACACCGCGATGGTGGCGTGCTCGGTGCGATCGAGCCCGTAGGCGAGGGCGGCGGCCGTCGGCTCGTTGATGATACGGACCACGTCGAGGCCGGCGATTTGTCCGGCGTCGCGGGTGGCCTGACGCTGGGCATCGTCGAACTGCGCCGGCACCGTAATCACTGCTTTGATCACCGCGTGGCCGAACTGTCGCTCGGCTTGCGTCTTCAACTCGCCCAAGATCATGGCGCTGATTTCCGGCGGCGTATAGCGCTTGTCGCCGAGGACCACGGCCGCAACATCGCGACCATCCTCACCGCTGCGACGTTCGATGCAGTAGGGCAAGCGGCGAAGGTCTTCCGTAAGGTCCGCGACGCCCTTCCCCATGAGACGCTTGATCGAGTACACCGTGGTCGTGGGTCGTTCGACGGCGTGAGCGCGGGCCTCGCGGCCGATCCGGGCGACGCGCCCCGCGTCGTCAAAGGCGACCACCGACGGGAGCAGCACATCGCCCTCCCCGTCCGGACCGGCGATGAGGCGCGGTCCGGCCTCGTCGGCGTAGGCGACCAGCGAGTTCGTCGTGCCCAGGTCGATGCCGATGATGATGTCGCGCATTTCGTTCATTGTTGGTTCATCATGTCCATCAGAGCCGCGGGCGCAAGCCCGCGGACATCGAGGCGCAATCCACTGCCCGTTGTCACCGGGCTTGCGCCCGGTGCTCTGAACTCAGCGGATCCTCCGCCACCTCCAACAGCAGGTTGTCGTAGTACTTCATCGAGTTCAACAACTGACGCAGCACTCTTCGTCTCGGCTCGTCGAGATCGGCGGATGATTCCGCGAGGGCGGCGATCTGCCGTAGTGTCTCCTGTCGTCGGGCGGAGATGGACTCACGATGGCGCTGCAGTGCGTCGTTGTCATTGGCGGTCTTGGCCTGGTCAATCTCCTCCCGGAGCATCATCACGTCAACGAGGAAATCACCCGGCACCTCACGCATCTCGGCCGGACTCGGTCCTCCGGCAAGCTCCAACAGGTAGCCGGCCCGTCGTACGGGATCGGAAAGCACGTGGAACGCCTGGTTCACTTCGGCGCTGAGCCGTGTGGCGAGCGTCTGGACCTCTTCAGGAGCGCCGGCGAAACGATCGGGATGGACGCCGCGGGCAATGGCGCGGAAGGAAGTATTGAGCTTCTTTTCGTCGATGGCGTACGTCCGCGGCAGGCCGAGGAGGGCGAAGTAGTCCGCCCACGGTGGCCGCGGGTAAAGTGAGTGACATCCGTCACAGACAATCGGCGTGGTGAGCGCGGACTGGCAGTTGAGGCACTTGGTGGGAAGGCTCTGTCCGTCTGCGGTCATGGGCGGTGATCCATCCGCGTCATCCGGCCTCACCCCCAAACGAAACCGTGGGCTTACGCCGAAAAGCTCGATCCGCAGCCGCAGGAGCTGGTGGCGTTCGGGTTGCTGAACACAAACCCGCGACCCATCAGCTCGTCCTTGAAGTCGACCGTCGTGCCATCGAGGTACAACAGGCTTTTAGGGTCGCAGACGATCTCCACGCCGTGCTGGTTCCACGTCTCGTCCTGCTCCGTGACCGTCTCCGTGAGATCGAGCGTATAGCTGAAACCGCTGCATCCGCCGCCTTTCACTCCGACCCGAAGATACATCTTCGCGGCGTCGGCGCCGTTTTTCTTGGCGGCCTCTCGCTGTTGGGTAATGATCTGATTGACTTCCCTTGCGGCCGTTTCCGTCAGCGTAACCATGTCATAATGCTCCTTATGATCTTCAACCGTTCGCCGCGACAGCGGCCTCCGCGGGTTGGGTCTGACCTCTTTTCTTCTTCACGTCCGCGATCGCCGCGCGCATGGCGTCCTCCGCCAGAACGCTACAATGGATCTTCACCGGCGGAAGCGACAACTCCGTCACGATCTCGGTGTTCTTGAGCTGTGACGCCTCGTCGAGCGTCCTGCCCTTGACCCATTCGGTGGCCAGCGAGCTGCTGGCGATGGCGCTTCCGCAGCCGAAGGTCTTGAACTTGGCATCGACGATGCGGTCGTTCTCATCGACCTTGATCTGCAGCTTCATCACGTCGCCGCACTCCGGGGCTCCGACGATGCCCGTGCCCACGTCCTTGAGCGACGCATCCATCGATCCGACGTTGCGCGGGTTCTTGTAATGATCCACGACTTTGTCGCTATAAGCCATGATGATTACTCCAGTTCGGTTAGTCGCTCAGTGCTGGAATGAGCAACACCTTGATTCCTTGGGTTTCAAACTCCTCTTCAATCCTGTTCAGTATCGGCGCGTAGTCGAACGCATTTACGTTGGGCACGCCCGAAGCGACCGGCACGTGCCACCAGTGGCCCTCATGTTGGATGTCTTCCTCCACCATGCTGAGCCCGAATTTTCTTCCCTCCGCCGACTGCAGAAGTTCTCTAAGCCTGTTCACGATCGTTTGCTGGTTGTTCAAATCAGCGGGCATGTTCAGTTACCTCCTTGGCCGATCGAAGAAATTGTCCCGCATACCGCAAGGCATCACGGATTGTTGGACCATCGAATCGCGCCGATCGGTTATAGTCCGCGTCGCAGCGAAGGTCGAACGCACGAGCCAGTCGCTGCCTCATAGGCAAGGATCGAAAGCCATAGCGCTGTAAGTGCGTCTTCGCGTTCCCATCCAAACATTCAACCGTTGCACGATGACCCCAATTGCCCCGTTTCGGCGGCTGCACACCGGCGCGGACCAAGATGGCCTGTGCCGCTTGATACATCGAATAATAAGCGCGACTAGCACTGCTTCGAAGAAGGCCCTCCTCGAATAGCTTCTCGGCGGAAGCGAAACTATCGTAAGCCATCTTCATCCATTCTTCCCTTTCTTCCTTCATTCTTGTCCGTGCTCAACATGGGCGGGCGGTCTGTAGCCGCCACACGAACCCCAATACGCCGTTACCTCGCCTAGAGCCTATCCCAATACCCCTCTCTCCCGCTAGGGGAGAGGGCAGGGTGAGGGGGTTTCGCTATAGCCTGTTAATCGACAATCGGCAATCGACAATCGTCAATCCCCTAGTGGTGTTGCCACTGCACCTTCGACAAATCAATCCCTTGCTGGGCCATTTCGTACAGCGGACTCATGTTCCGTAGGTGGTTGACGGCCTTTACGACCTCCTTGATCGTGTAGTCGATTTCCTCTTCCGTCGTAAATCGCCCCAGCGAAAACCGGATCGAACTATGGGCGAGGTCGTCGCCCAGCCCCAGCCCCTTGAGCACGTAACTGGGTTCGAGCGAGGCGCTGGTACACGCGCTGCCGCTCGAGACCGCGATGTCCGAAAAACCCATCATCAAGCTCTCGCCCTCGACGTAGAGGAAGCTCACGTTCAGCGTGTTCGGGAGACAGTGCTGTGGGTTGCCGTTGCGGCTGATCTCCGTCAGGTGCTCGCTGAGCCCCGCCCAGAGGCGATCGCGCAGTCCCGTGATTCGTACGCTGTCGGTGGGCATTTCGTTCATAGCGATCTCGGCCGCCGCGCCGCACCCGACGATGCCGGGTACGTTGAGCGTCCCGCTGCGCATTCCTCGCTCGTGCCCGCCCCCGTGGATGAGGGGCTGCAATCGAACGCGAGGCTTTTTCCTTCGCACGTACAGCGCCCCGACGCCCTTCGGCCCGTAGATCTTGTGGGCCGATAGGCTCAGCAGGTCGATGCCCATGGCCTCCACGTCGATCGGCACTTTGCCGAACGCCTGGGTGGCGTCGGTGTGGAAGATGACGCCGCGCTGCTTGCACAGGGCCCCGATCTCGGGGATGGGGTGGATCGTGCCGACTTCGTTATTGGCAAACATCAAGGACACCAGAATCGTGTCCTCGCGCATCGCCTGTTGGACCTGATCGACGCTGACCCGGCCCGTCCGATCCGGTTCGAGCCAGGTGACTTCGTACCCTTGCGTCTCCAGGAACTTGCACGGGTCAATGACCGCCTTATGCTCGATCCGGCAGGTGATGATGTGCTTGCCCTTGTCGGCGTACATGCGGGCGACGCCGAGGATGGCCGTGTTGTTGCCCTCCGTCGAACCGCTGGTCCAGATGACCTCCTTGCTGCCGGCGTTGATCACCTTGGCGACCTGCTCGCGGGCCTTATCGACGGCCTCCTCCGCGATCCAGCCGTAACGATGGTTGCGGCTCGCCGCGTTGCCGAACTTTTCGCGGAAATAAGGCAACATCGCGTCGAGCACTCGCGGATCGACCGGCGTCGTGGCGTTGTTATCCAGATAAACCGACTTCATTTCGCGAACTCCCTGACAGGCGTTTGTCGCAAAGGCACGGGTTCTCCATGAGCTAGGTGTAGGCCGACGGAGACCGTTGGATCCTCCACAAGCTCGGCCAGCGTGACCCCTTCCAAAAACTCCTTCAACCGCCCATGCACGCGGTGGGCCGGTTGGCGGATCGCGCAGCAAGGCTCCAACCCGCAAGTGTTGCCCGGCGAATCGGGACCGGCGGCGACGCACTGCACGAAGTGAAACGGTCCCTCGATCGCCGTGATCAACTCGTGCAGACTGATCGACTCCGCGGACTTCGCCAGGCTGTAGCCGCCGGCCGAGCCGCGCTCACTGACCACCATACCCGCGTGGGCCAGGGTCTTGAGAATGTTGGTCAGAATCGGCAGCGGGACGCGCGACACGTTCGCCAGCTCCCGGGCGCTGACCACCCCCTCCACCCGCTTGGCGAGGTACGAGAGGGCGATCAGTGCGTAGTCCGTCTTTTTCGTCAGTGCGAGCATGCGCGATCCTTCGTCCCGCAGTCCAGCGACCGCGTCCTATTACCATATAGCACTAAATCGGTGCTATATCAACCCCGCTTCCGCCAGTTTTTTACAAACGCGTCTGAAAACGTTCCTGAGGGGCACACTGTTCGTAACATCATGTAAATACATGACTTATGAACCAACTGGCCCTCTCGGCTTCCACAATTGTCCATGCGGTTTCTTGACCCTATGCTGACATCCGGTCAACGCTCGTCGCTGGTGGCGGAGGTCGAACCGTCTGAGGTCTTTCGAAATGCGCTGGCAGGAGTTCGTCCAAACTCAACTCGATAGCGGTGCAGTAGGCGTCATCGGAGAGGCTCAACCGCGGGTGGCCCGAAACGCCGCCTTGGAGACGGAGTGCCAAGCCCTCGACGCCGGCCCTGCGTTCGTGGATCGCTCGTACCGGGCGCTCCTCGAAGTGACCGGCGCGGACCGTGCCACGTGGCTGCACAATCTCACGACCAATCAAGTCAAGAACCTCGGATGCGGCGAAGGGAACTACGCGTTCGTCCTGAACATCCAAGGCCGGATCTTGTTCGACCTGAACCTTCTTGTCCGCGCCGATTCGATCTGGCTCGACGTGGATCGTCGGTTCCTGGAGACCGCGAAGAAACACTTTGCGAAATACATTATTACGGAGGACGTAACCGTCGTCGATCGCAGCGAGGAGTTCGTCCGCTTCGGATTGGTCGGTGCCAAGGCGGCGTCACTGCTCAGCGAACTCGGCGCTGCCAATGCGGCGGCTATGTCGCAGCTCAGCGTAGGTCGGGTCATCGACCCGACATCCGCTCTCGCCCTTGCGATCATGCGCCACGACTTCTGCGGCCCGTTCGCCGTCGAGTTGTTCGTGCCTGCGGAAAAGGCCGTGGACTTCTGGCGGGCGCACGTTGAGTCAGGCAAGGCCGTCCCCGTCGGCGATGACGCCGTGCAGATCCGCCGCATCGAGGCCGGCATTCCTTGGCCCGGACACGAGATCACCGACGAGTACCTCCCCGCCGAAACGCGCCAACTCGATCGGGCCGTCAATTTCCAAAAGGGCTGCTACCTCGGCCAGGAAGTCGTCGAACGCATGCGCTCCCGCCACGTCGTCGCCCGCCAACTCGTCGGCCTGCGCCTCGACGGCTCCGCCGTCCCCCCTCTGAAATCTCAAATCTTCACCCCCTCTCCCTCCGAGGGAGAGGGTCGGGGTGAGGGTCCGAAACCCACCGGCCAGGTGACAAGCGCCTGTCACTCCCCGACGTTCGGCTGTCCCATCGCTCTGGCCTACGTCCGCACGCCCCACGCGACCCCCGGAACGCAGTTGACCATGTCTAGCGAAGGCGAATCCGCCATCTGCGCGACGGTCGTCGACCTCCCTTTCACGGCGTAGCCTCCGGCCGCGCCCTCCCCCACAGCCGGAAACACGTGCGCCGTTGGTATCGCCGGGCGTACCCGCAGAAGCTACGGCGGGTTCATACCCGTCAGTTGGCGGACGGTCTTATAAACAGGTCTGCCGTCGGCAGCCCACGGGTTCACGAAGATCAACCGATCAAAAACCGGCGAGTCAAAGGTGGCCGGTCGATGGCAGTCGCGGTATCCATTCTCAGCATCGCCCGGACCGTCGCGCGCCAAGCTCCCGTTTTTGCGGGCATCTAATGGTCCAGACCGCGCGGGTCGCTCGCGACGCCGTTCGTCGACTCGAGGGGAATCACTGCGCCCCAGCGTTCAAACCAGTCGGCGCCGTCAGGCGCCGGCCCGGCGCTGCGTTTACAGCTCGCGGTCACAGGCTCGCGCGAACGGCTTGAGGCCGCTCATCAGTGACCGGAACTCCTCCGGACCAAGCGCCTGGAAACTGTCGGTCCAGGCTTCCCGCGGCGAACAGTGCACCTCGATGATCAGGCCGTCTGCCCCGCAGGCGACGGCCGCGTTGCTCATCGGCGCCACCAGATCGTGCCGTCCCGTACCGTGCGAGGGGTCGACAATGACGGGCAGCGTGGAGAGGCGTTTGATCTCCGGCACGATCGACAGGGCCAGTGTGTTGCGGACGTGGGTCTCGAACGTCCGTATGCCGCGCTCACACAAGACGACGTTCCGATTTCCTTCCAGCATGACGTATTCGGCCGCCAAAAGTAATTCCTCTAGGGTGGCGCAGAACCCTCGCTTGAGCAAGACGGGCTTGTGCTGCCGTCCGACGGCCGCGAGCAGGTGCGTGTTGTGCATGTTGCGGGAGCCCACCTGAAGCATGTCGGCATAGCGAGCCACGAGTTCGACGTGCTCGCAGCGCATGACTTCTGTGACCACGGGCAACCCCGTCTCCTCCCCCACCAGGGCCAGCAGCTCCAGCCCGCGCTCGCCGTGGCCCTGGAAAGAATACGGCGAAGTTCGGGGCTTAAAGGCGCCGCCTCGCAGGGCCGTGGCGCCGGCTTCCTTGACCGCAACGGCGGTCTCGAGCAATTGCGCACGTGTCTCCACGCTGCACGGGCCCGCGATGACCGCGATCTTCCGGCCGCCGATGAAGCTCCGCTCGCCGAGCGGGACCTCCAACGTCCTGTCCTCCGCCTGGCGGGCAGCCGCGAGAATCGGACCGCTGTGGGTGAGCACACAGTCTACCATGGGCGCGCTTTGCAGCCGCTCGCGATCCAGATGCCCGTCGCCCCCCAGGACCTCGATGACTTTCCGGTCGGGGCTCTCGATCAACCAACCGCAAAGCTCCATGTCTTCCAGAACCTCCTTGACCTTGTCGACATGCGTCTCGGTGCTCCCCGGTTTCATCACCACGATCATCTTTTCACCTCCACCCGGCACGACAGCGCCCGGCGAACCCTCTGCTTGCTTCCCACGCTCCCTCACCCACAGACCCAAGGACAGAAAGACCCCCAGCCGACGTGATCGCTTGCGCCGTTTTTCGCCCGAGCGCAAACCACGGTCTCTGCCCTCCGCACGATCGCATTCTCTCCCTTCGGCGAACGGCCCGAACGCTTTTGGCTTCAGCGATCTGAATCAACCCAGCCGGTCGCCGGTAAGACGCTTGTTGAACATTATGCAGGTTCCGCGACTCCGCGTCAAGTCTCTTTTTTTACGACCGTCCTATACCGCAGGCAGCGTAAAGAGCGGCTTGATATCTCTGGGGGACGTGCCCTGCGAGGGTGATGGAATCCGCCTCGGTCGTCGGGCTGCTCACTTCCGAGAACCCTGCTGATTCAGTGGTCTTGCAGGGCGGCGCGAATGTCCCGCGCCACCCCTCCGACGGTGAGACGGAACGTACTGGTAGGAGAAACCGCTGCGAAACTGTGTCGGCGCCTATGCCGGGCGATCCTTGGGGATCATGGCGATCGCTTCGATCTCAACGAGGAGCTCAGGCCAGCAAATACGCGCCTCGATGCAGGTGCTCGCCGGAAGCGGATTGAGCTGTTGCTCGGCGTAGAACGCGTTGCGGGCCTCGTTGAACTGGTCGTAGTACCGAAAGTCGGCCAGATAACACGTGGTCCGAATCACGTCATGCCAGTCGGCTGCTTCGCTTTCCAGCAGCTTGGTGATGTTGTGGAAGGTGCGCCGCGTCTGGGCCCGAATGTCTCCAGGGTGGACCCCCTTGCCGGCTTCGTTCACGCTCGCCGTGCCCGAAATGAACAGCATGACGCAGTTATCCAGCTCCACACGCATCCCGCGGGAGAAGGAGACCTTCTTGGAATAGTCATAGGCCTCGCAAAGAACGGTCTTGTTCTCGATGGGCGCCTTCTTGATCCGCGCCCGTTCTCCCGCTCCCATCGCTTCGTTACTCCGTGGTCGCCTCGGCGAGCAACCGCCGCTACGCCTCCTGCCCCAAGCAGAGACACCGATATCGAACGCATCCCATCGACATCACGGCGGGTTCACACCCGTCATGGTACGCACCTTCTCATATGCCGTCTGCCCGTCGGGACCCAGCGGATCGACCAGAATCAGCCGGTCGAAAACCGGGGAATCGAGAGTTTTCGGTCGGTGGCAGTCTGGACAGCCGTCGTCTGGAATCGGCGCGGAGCCCCAAGACTCCGTCTTCGCCAGGACGTTGTGGTCCATGCTCCACAGGTACGGATACCAGGCGTCGATGGCGATGCCGGCCCCCACGTGCTCGAAGGAGTTGATGCCGCCCGCGACAGCAGGATCGGCGTACCAGACCCGCTTCCCACGCACCAGCACCGGATTGGCGGAAACCTGCACGCCGTTCAGGTCATTGAGCTTCAAATGCTCAAAGTAGGCCAGGATCTCCTCCGGTCGATTGATCTCCTTCCGTCCGTCCAAGTCATCGTCTGTGAGAATCCCCAGCGGCGTCGGGCCGACCACCTGCGCGACCCGCCAGGTGGGGATGGGAGAGATCACATCGTCGGTCAGATCATCCGACGTTCCGTTCTGATCCCAGTTCCCGAAATAGATCGTGATCCAGATGTTGGCCGGAAACAGCCGCTCGACGCCGTCCGAGTCCATCTTCTTGATCAGCGGCGGATACCAGCGGCTCTTGTCCGGATTGCTCGGGACCAGCGGATCCGCCGAGTAGTATTGCGTCGTCATCCCGACGCTGCCCGGAACGGTGATGTCGCGGAAGAGCACGCTGGACGCCAGGGCGTAGGGAATATGACAGGCCTGACAGGAAAGCACCTCGAGCATGCGCGGGCTAGTGATATGCACCAAGTCGTCGCCGGGCACGTCCGGGGCTTCCGGATGCTTCCGCAGGTTCGGGTCCCCGTTAGGCAGCTGCGTCAGATGGCAGTTCCGGCACGTACGGAATCCCTGCCAGTCCAAGGGATCCCGATAGTGCAGTTGCGGACTGTTCCCCTTGGCGACGTCGTGGTCGACCTGCCCTGGATGACACACGACGCACACTCGGCTCTGCGATGGGCCGATGTCGTTCGTCAGGCTCGCATCATTGAGCCGGTTGAACTTGCGGTAGTGGATGTCCCGTGCGTCAAACCACACCGTCCCCGCGATCGTGCCATACGGATGGCACCCCCAGCAGGCGTAATCCTTAGGCGGCCAGGTCAAGGAGTACGGCGTCAACGCCACCCCGCCGCCCTTTTGAACCATCAGACTCTTGTCCACTACGCCCACGTTGTAGTCGATCTGTAGGATCGGCGCCGCGGCCGCACCGCCCCGTTCGGCGACGGGGTCGGCCATGAAGAGCGCATCGGCCGTGCTATGCGCCCACGGCGGCAGCTCCTCCGCCGCGGCAACCGACGCCGTGGGATGCAAAAACCATCCCTGCCCGGCCGTTCCCGCGGCCGCGAACGCCGGAACCGGATTGCCCTGGTTGTCCACCAGTGCAGATCCGGCCGCAAGGGTGTTGCGCCGCCAAAGCTGGTTCATGTCATTGCCATTCACGATGGTTCGTTGCGTGCGATGGCACTTCAGGCAGTCGGGGCCCGAAAGACCCGTCACATCCCATGGGGCAAGACTCGCGGCGCCAGTCGAGTAGTTGATAAGGCTGTAGTCACCGTCGAGGGCCACCTCCTCGGGCGTCTTGCCCAGCAGCTCGTAGCCGAATTGTCCAGTGGTCTCGTCGTAGTGCAACTGATTGTCGCGATCGAGCTCTCCGGGGCCTCCACCGGGGTGGCATCCGCTGCAGTCTCGCACCCACGCGAAAGTCGTCTGATCCATATCCGACGGGCGGGCATTCTCCTTCGCGGCCAGTAGGTACTGGAAGGACTGTCCCCATCTGCCATAGCGGCCGGCGCTCTTGATCCAGAACCGCCCGTCGTTGTTGTAATCATCCCGCATGTCCAGGTTGCGGTCGACGTCGGTTCGGCCGTCCTGGAACCAGGCGCCCCGAGAGACGTGTTCCGTGTCGTGACACCCAACGCCGCCGCAGGTCTGCCGGCCGTTGTACGGACGCGTCGAGTCGACGGTGATCACCGCCCCGGTCGGATCCTTCAGCGGCATCGGCAGATGCCCGCGAGCGCGCTGAAAGGCGGCAAAGTCAGCAAGGTCCACATCGCCGTCGGCGTCGGCGTCGAAGACGTCCAGGCACGTCGGGAAATAGGGCGTGAGCCCGGGACCCGACAGATCAAGGCATATCTCAAAGTAGAGATAGTCCGGCGCGCCGACGTAGCCGTTGCCGTCGATGTCGTGTGTGGCCGTGCCCGCTCCGGTCTGCAACGCAGCCACCGTCGCCGGGAGTTCGGGTACAGTCGGCGCACCATTCTGCGGGGTGCGCGACCGGGATTCCGGTTCCTTGGGCGTACGTTCCGTCACGCGTACGCGCGAGCCGCTTCCGAACCCCTCCGCCGGCCGGGGCCTGCTGTTAAGCTTGATCGCCACCAGCGCGATCAGAACGCACAATGCAATCGGTACAACAACCTTGGCCTTCATGTCGAAATCTCCTGTCGTGACGGGCTATCGTGACCGGCGGGGTGGAAGCGCATCAGGACGTGCCCTGCACGGAACCACCGGACGGACGGACTAACCCACCAATCCCCCCCTGTTCGAACAACGTAAGTACGTACCTCTATGAGCCCTGAGTCTGTATCGGAAAACCCAGGCGTTCATTGTACCTTGTGCTCGGGGAAACGCAAGAAGCGCCGGGGCCGCGGTTATTTTTTTTGCGGGGTTTGTGACGCGGTTAAGATTAAGTGAGCGCACTTTATGATTATCGGACCACAGACCCAGGACTCTCAGAC
>Ga0315274_10001826_pt1 | contig 32595 bp, 34 predicted proteins | sample YL17G02_20_MG_FD_203700 | JGI IMG/M metagenome (GOLD analysis project Ga0315274, IMG submission 203700) | Sediment microbial communities from Yellowstone Lake, YNP, Wyoming, USA - YL17G02_20 | ecosystem: Environmental > Aquatic > Freshwater > Lake > Sediment | place: USA: Wyoming | collected...
TGGCAGGGACGTACATCTTGACTGTGACTAACATCAGCGGCTGCACAGATAGCACCACCGCCGATGTCACGATTAACGCTAAACCCGTGGCTGCTGCCCAGAGCAACTCCCCGGTATGTGAGGGCAGCACCATATCTCTGTTCGGCGGCCCTGATGGCATGGCCATCTACTCCTGGACCGGGCCCAACGATTTCACCAGCAGCCTGCAGAACCCCAGCATACCCAGTGCCACTCTGGATATGGCGGGAACCTATACCTTGACTGTGACTTACACTCTTGGTTACACAGTTACCAGCACCTCCGATGTAGTGGTTAACGCTAAGCCTGTGGCCACTGCCTCCAGCACCTCATCGGTATGCGAGGGCGGCACTATTTACCTCTACGGCGGCCCTGATGGCATGGCCATCTACTCCTGGACTGGGCCCAACGGTTTCACCAACAACGACCAGAACCCCAGCATACCCAATGCCACCCTGGCTATGACGGGGACTTATACCTTGACTGTAACCAATGACAATGGTTGCACGGGCGCTTCCGCCAGCACCGATGTCACGGTTAACGCTAATCCTGCGGCCACTGCCCAGAGCAACTCTCCGGTATATGAAACAACCACCATATACCTGAGCGGCGGCCCTGATGGCATGGCCAGCTACTCCTGGACCGGGCCCAGCGGCTTCAACAGCAGCCTGCAGAACCCCAGCATAACCAATGCTACCCCAGATATGGCAGGCACTTATACTCTGACTATGGTAAGCACCAGCGGCTGTACAGGTAGTGCCGCTGCCAGTGTCACTGTACTCCCAGTACCGGTTCCTTTAGCGCCAATACTGCTAGGTCCCGGCAATCCCACTTACTCAGAAGGTACCTCGATAACATACCGGTGGAACGCCTCTGAATGGGCAACAAAGTACAAGCTCACGGTAAGTACCAGCTCCAACCCGTTAGACACGTCGAAGTTCAAGTTCAACGCTGAATTGGGCAATGTCACCCAGTACACTGACACAGGTTATCCCAACAATGGCACCGTCTATCACTGGTGGGTAAGTGCTGGCAACATCCGTGGCTGGGCAGCGCAATCACAGGTCAATGCGAATGGCTACAGCTTCATCAACTGGCCAGCTCCACCCTCCGCCCCTATGCTGGTGGGCCCGGGGAACCCTCCGGCAGGTGAACAGAGCCCTGGGAATGGCACCTATATACCAGGCACCTCGATTACCTACAAGTGGAATGCTTCTGCCCGAGCGACCAACTACTTCCTGTTAGTGAGCACCAGTTCCGATCCCTCAGACGTATCAAAGCGTAAGTACGTCAACTATGTAGGCAATGTCACCCAATCTACTGACACAGGCTATCCCGACAATGGCACCATCTACTATTGGTGGGTAAACGCATGCAACATCGCTGGCTGTGCACCTTCTTCCCAATGGAGCGAAAATGGCTTCAGCTTTGTCAACGGGACGCAAGTTCCCTCAGCGCCAACGCTAGTGTCACCAGGGCAGGGTGCGGTAATATCTGGCACCTCGATTACCTACAAGTGGAATGCTTCTGCCCGAGCGACCAACTACTTCCTGTTAGTGAGCACCAGTTCCAATCCCTCAGACACGTCAAAGTTTAAGTACGCCAACTATGTAGGCAATGTCACCCAATTTAGCGACACAAACTATCCCGACAATGGCACCACCTACTATTGGTGGATAAACGCATGCAACATCGGCGGCTGTGCACCCTCTTCCGAATGGGGCGCAAATGGCTTTAGTTTTGTTAACTACACACCGCCGCCCTCACCCCCTGCACTGATATACCCTGGGAATGGCACGGTGGTATTTGGCTGCGCGATATGGTACAAGTGGAATGCTTCTGCCGGTGCGACCAACTACTACCTCATAGTGAGCACCAGCGGGAATTCGTCAGACACATCAAAGTATAAGTATGCCGCGGCAGTGGGTAATGTCACCCATTTTACCGACACAGCCTATCCGAACGATGGCACCACCTATTACTGGTGGGTAATCGCTGGCAACAACGGCGGCTGGGCAAGCCAGTCCCAATGGCAGGCAAATGGCTTCAGTTTCATTAACAACGGGCCGCCCTTACCCCCAACGCTGGTATACCCTGGCAACGGTACCAGCGTATCTGGCACCTTCATCACGTACAAGTGGAATGCTTCTGCCGGTGCGACCTACTACTTCCTGTTAGTGAGCACCAGTGGGAATTCGTCAGACACATCAAAGTATAAGTACGCCAACTACGTAGGCAATGTGCTTCAGTATACCAACACAGCATATCCCAACAATGGCACCACCTACTATTGGTGGGTAAACGCATGCAACACCCTTGGCTGTGCACCCTCTTCCCAATGGAGCGCAAATGGGTATTGGTTTATCAACGGGCCGTAATTTATCATAAGCTGCGGTAGGTACCAGATAATGACTGCGAAACCGGTCACTATCTGGTACCGCGCTCCTATGGTGGCAAATCGCATCTCCTGTAAACGTTCCCCAGACCTAGTGCGACCTAATTGTCATATGGTCAATAGGCCGAACCGTGTTGAGAAAATCAAGTGCTTTTGGAGCGCTCCGGAAGGACTCGCTTTTTAAACACATAATCTTATGCTGAATTAAAATTCATCTACATAGCTACCTTTAATCAACCAACAGTAAGTGTTAAAATTAAACTGCTGTGATTTTCGGTCACCATTCAAGTGAGTGCATTTATGAAGCCTGCCAAAGCATACCTTAACGTTCTGAGACTCAAGGTCAACATTGCTTTGAAACGACCGGTCATTAGCACATATCCTGTAATTGCCTTTATCGATCCGGCTACGTCTTATTGCCCTCTGCGTTGTCCGGGTTGCCCCACGGTATTGAGATTGGGCTTGCGCAAACCTCACATGCTGGAATGGGAGCTTTACAAATGCTTGATAGATGAGATCGGAGATTACCTATTCCACATCGAACTGCATAACTGGGGGGAACCTCTGCTTCACAAGCAGACCCCTGAGTTCATACGATATGCCAAATCCAAGGAAATTAAGGTTGTCGTGCACACCAATTTATCTATCAATTTATCCGATGAATATATTCAAGACCTGGTAAGAAGCGGATTAGACCAACTTGTTATCTCGGCGGATGGTGCAAGTCAGGAGACTTACGAGAAGTATCGGCGTGGAGGGAACATTTCGCTTGTGCGAAATAATATGGAGCGAATTCAGGCTGAGAAGGGAGCACTGGGTTTCAAGACCCCCGAGATACTCTGGAAGTTCTTAGTTTTTAAGCATAACGAACATGAAATCGCCAGAGTTAGAACAATTTATAAGGACTGGGGTGCGGACGGAGTTATCATTGGTGGGCCATACTGGGATTCAAACATGTTGGATGCCGGAATTGCGCTATCAAGTATTCCTGAATATACATCTCTTCTTAGATGTCAAGCGCAGGTACTAACCAAAACCGGCCACAAGAGAAGACTTCCCAAATATTGTTCGTTCTTGTATGAAGCACTAACCTTGAATGCTGATGGCAGTATGTCTCCCTGTTGTAGCATCAGTAATGAAAATGATGACTTTGCCAAATATTCACCCTCCATTGGTTTCTTATCCGCATGGAATAGCGATAGGTTCAGAATAGCCCGCAGTATTACATCGAAGTCGGAGATGCTATTGGCTCGGAAAGATAAACCCAGTGATGGCGTGGTCAACGTGTGCCAAAAATGCCAGGTACGTTTCGTGCCATATTTCGCGGAACTACCAGAACGGGTATTCAGACAGTGTTTGTACGAAAGGGCATCGCTATTTCTACAGCAAAAGGACTTGCACTATTTGCCCGACTTCCCATTAAAACTCTGTATCGCTGATTATCCAACAGTAATCAGAAATTTGCTATCTATCATTGGTAGGCGCCTCTCTAAACATAAAAATGAAATAAACAACACACCTGCATGAAATAACCGAATTAATGGACAATATGAGGATTACTACTGTACTGCTTCATGAAAAAGCTATACCAGTTGAAGTGAAACGTTGTTTGAGGGCAAATGCTTTGGGGAAAATGCCTGCCGAACCTGAGATCGATCCGTTGAAGTGTGAGACATCCGTTCTGAAGTACCCCGAGCTTGAAGCCGATATCAGAAAGAGTGTTCTTCGAATTTACTGCAACCAACATGAAAGCGCGTATTAGACGAAACGTGATATTGAGGGTATGGCACGTGACCACAGTCTACGGCTTATGGAGTCTAGTAGATCGCATCGTTCCCCCCTGGTTACCTTCAATTCATGCCCGACTTCCCTCTGGCTTTAGCAGCATGAATGACATAATGAGATGGCTTAACTGGCACCGAGGCTATGATATATGTTCGTTCGACATCTTTGATACATTGCTCCGTAGAAGAATTGACCCACCAGAAGTCATCAAGCTCCTCGCTTCACAGCATATGTCAGAGCTCTTGGCACGATTAGGAATCAGTATAGGCTCCGAGGAAATATTAGCACTAAGAAATAAGGCAGAAGAATGGCTACGCTATGAAGCCAAATTACAAGGTAAGGATGGCCAGTGTCACCTGACTGACATCGTCAAACGAATGCTCATCGAAATGAAGGCAGATAATATACTTAACTGGAGAGACATTGTCAACTACGAAATGACGTTGGAGAGGAAGGCAACTGAACCGATGCCAGGGTCACTAGAAATCCTCACCTATCTCAAATCACGTGGTAAACGGGTGGTTGGTATATCAGAGACTTATCTCGCGGAAGACCAGATAGCTACTTTGTTACAGTGTCATGGCCTGATTCAATACATTGACGAACTTTATGTTTCATCTGACATAGGGAAAGGCAAACTTTCAGGGAAACTATTCCAACACGTTATCGAGAACGAGGGAACCAGAATAGTCCATATCGGAGACAATTACCAGCTTGACTACGCTAAACCGAGAAGTCTTGGTATAAAAGCTTTGTGGTTTCACAGCAAGAGCGAGGCGCTAAGAAAAAGCAAGCTGATGAGATTGCGAGCCAGTTCAAATAAGTTAGATTATGTGAACACTGTTATAAGAAGCGCTAATAGACATCAGAGCGTGCTTTATCAAATGGGTTACGAGATCCTCGGACCTGCGTTAACCGTATTTATTCATAACATGGTGGAGCTAGCTCAAAAGGATGGCATAGAAATGCTATTTTTCGTAGCCAGAGACGGCTATGCCATGAAGAAAATATATGAGACACTAAGGGATGATATGTACGCTGACCGTAGACTGCCTCCCGCAAAATACATGTGCATAGGCAGGGAGCCTGTAAGGCTAGCCTCGCTAAGCAAACTGACTGTGACTGAGATATTAGAAATACAAGCTTATATGATAGGATCTGGCAAAAGGAACATAACCTTGCGCGATGTCCTTCGCAGCTATGGGATGGAGGCTGATGATTTCAATCGTAACGTAAATAAGTATGACATTGATTTTGATGAGATTATTGTGGACCCTTGTCAAAACAATAGACTGCAAGAAGTTCTGCAGAGCACTAACTTCCGCAACTTTATACAAGAGAAAAGCGACGAGGCTAGGAAACTGCTGCGGGATTATTTGGTTAATATCGAGTTCTTCAGAAAACATCGGGTGGCGTTTGTGGATGGGCAATCGGAGGGCCTTACCAAATTGCTTCTAGAGCGTGCCTTAGCTGAGGATGGTGGTTACCCTATTACATATGGTTACTATTTTGACCTAGTTAACTTGGGTGCACGTAAAGCTGGTGCCAACTTTGGGTTATCTCGAGTCAAAGGGATAGTTAGTGACTGGCAAATATCCGGTCAACTCGCTCAGCTTCCTTTTATTAACATAGGGGTGCTGCTTGAGATATTCGCGCACCCTAACCATGGGCTCACTGTTGGGTATAAAGAAGTCAATGGCAAAACAGTGCCATTGTTCAGAAGGACGCCCCAAGAAAGTCAATATCCGATTACTTCGCAGGGTTTACAGGGGGTATTAGCTTATGCCAAGGACTATAGCATTTATTATGGACTGCACAATTATAGCGCTGAGGAACTGTTAGAATGTCTAAGAACTCATATAGTTAACTGGGTGCGGCATCCGCCCAGAAGACACGCAAAAGCGCTGGCGAATATGTTTTGGACGAACGACTGGCCGTATCAAGTCAACTACGCTCTAGGGCAGAAATTAGATGCTTCAGACATAATTCACCCATGGCGATTGAAGGGGAAAGTTGCTTCCTCGAGGTGGCCTGAGTTTACGTTAATGTCGGCCCCGTACTCAATTTTTCTGGCCAATAGAGTCCTCAACTTCATAAATATACGTTTGGCAGCTTCATTACGTTTAATTCGCCATATCGTGGGTCTTCAACGCGGAGATTTGGAGTAATCAAACAGCTGAGTTAATCTTAATGGCGTAGATTTCTCTAATGGGGTTAAGTTTCTTGGTTCGTGGACGTATCATGTAGTAAATAGAACCTAATTTCGGGAGTAGTTTGGCAGGGATAACAGCTCTGGCACCCTTTCCCAGGGACGACAGGATACCATTTGGTGACCTCCTGGAACTCTCGGTGCGGGAAATTGCATTAGTGGGGAAAGGCAGAAGCTCATCAGCGCTCCTGATTCTTGTAAGCTGTTTCCCTATTCTATACATCTCATAACCGAACGAGGCCAGAAGTTGGTACAACTCTATCCTCTCCGCGTTGCTTTCCACATCTACATCCATTAGCAAGTGCAGACAGTTATTCCTCAGAGTGCGCTCAGCTCCTCTCAGAACGGAGATTTCGCTCCCCTCGACGTCAATTTTGATAATATCTACGTGACGAATATCTAGGTCATTTAAGATATGATCCAACGTATGTATCGGTACAGTGATCGGTTTCCGCTGGAATTGAGCGTACCACGGTGAGCGAGAAACCAACGACCCCATACCTCCGCCGGGATAGAAAGTGGCTGTGCCCTCCCTATCCGAAAGGGCAAATTGGTGCACTTCTATAGATTTGAATTCATTTAGCCTGACATTTTCTCCGAGCAGCCTTCTATTGTCAGGATCGGGTTCGATTGCGAGTACCCTTCCTTTGTCATGCATTAGCTTGGCCATCAGGATAGAATAGTTGCCCTCACACGCGCCTATATCTATGGCAATCATCCCCTCCTTCAACAACTGATGGAATAATCTGGTTTTCCAGTATTCATATACCCCCAGCGCCATATCCATAGAAATAGGGTGCAAGAATAATGGAATATTTAGTTTTGCGCCATAATACCTAACTGAGAAATATCTATCAGGCAAAAGTAGAGGTATCTGCGTTAGAAAGATAATTCTGGAAAAAAGCAATTTTAAGGTGACCGTAACAGGGTAGTCTCTCAGCCTTTCTCCGTAATAATTTCCCCACATAAATCGCCATGCCACTAAAGTCCTGAACCTGCCCAGCCGGGTTCTTGCAAAATCACGTATTGCAATTACCGCTGCCGTTAATATTTTCATGTGTTATATGCATCCAATTTATTTGTGCTATATTTTATTATCGTCTGAGAAACCCAACTTTCCAGAGGATTTCTGCATAATATGCCGTTACGCGTCCTCAAAGGAGATTAATCAAGGATTAAAGCTTTGTTCAATTGGTGATCTATTCCTTTAAAGGCTCTCGTCTATAGTTTTTATCTCAGCATTGATTTTAAAAGGTAGACCTAAGAAATAACTGATTCTTTTGTAGAGCTTCACCAAAATGATACCACTAAAGTGCCATTTTCTGTGATACAGAAGTAGGCCAAATTGTTTTCCCCGTATACACCTCATATGGAACTCGGTATTTAAGAGCCTGATGTGGCCGCACGAGATTGTAATCTTGCCTGAACAAGTCCAGATGGGACTGAGCATCCAATGGATCAAGGTAATCGTGAAGGTAGATTTCATCCTCCTTGATAGTGCGAATCAAACGCTCAACCATGCCTGTTGTCTGAGGGTGGTGACTACGGCCACGGATGTGGAAATATGGGCTCATTTCCAGGTAGCGCGCTGTCTGCCGGGCGGTCATCTCCGGGCCATTGTCGGTGACCAGGGTGATAACCTGCTCTGGGGTCAGGGTAGTTAGTTTCATCGCTTCTTCCAGGGCATCCTCAAGCCCGCCAATTAATGAATCTGCGCTCATATCTGGACAAATCTTTAGCACAAGGATATAGCGAGAGTAATAGTCCATTATCAGGAGCAGCGGCTGGAGCGAGTAGCCAGGGATATTGACAGAAGTGAAGTCAGCCTGGAAAAGTTGGTTGGGGCCAGATGGCTTGACCAAGTATTCCTTTCGACCCAGGAATGCCTCTTTCATTTCTGCGTAAGATGGGTGTGGCAAAAGCAAGTCGCCCTTTCTTAGTTCTCGATAAGCCGTGGATATTGACTTATTATAACCTGATACTTTTGCCTTTGCCCAGACACGCTGGTATCTCAGCGAAGGATTGGACTCAGCGATGGTGCGTAGAATTGGGTTCACTATAACCATATTTGTACTCTCTGCCCTCTGGGCACTCATGCCAAACATATGACGATAATAGGTCGAGCGATTTATACTCAACAAGTGACAGACTCTACGGATTGATACTCCTGACTGGCGTCTCAGGGCCTCTATTTTCTTCAAGTCCGCTTGCCTCGGCCAAGCCCCCCTTTTAAAAGGCGGTTGGTTAGGCGCTCTTCAGCCAGCATACGCTTTAGCTCATCGTTTTCAAGCTGGAGATGTCTGATATGGCAGCTTTCTGCCCGCCTGCCTGTTTCTAGGGCCAGTCTGCCTCCCTCCAGAAAGCGCTTGCGCCACAGGTAAACCATGTTGACTGATACCCTTTGCGGCGGCAGATTTCCCTGAGGCTTGTCACCCCCTGCATTGCCGCCATCACTACTGCCAGCTTCTCTTCTGTACTGCACCCCTTGGCCATCTCTCCTCCTGATGGCCACTTTGTACCTCAGAAAACGTTTCACTTCAACTGGTATAGCTTTTTCATGAAGCAGTACAGATGCACTACTAGGAGGGCAAGAAAGCAGCCCCTTCCTGACACTGACTACCTTCCCACAGAGCTCTGCTTCTCAACAGGGACTATAATAAAACAGCCAGAGAGCAGAGCAGGGGCCTCCAAGTGTCCATTAATCTCAATGGCCAAACCGTCTCACTATTGTTGACTACATACATAGAAAGGATCTCACAGCGTGACAAGTTATCTTGAACCTCTGTTTCGAATTATGTCCGCTACGTTCCTAATTCGCTGTTTTTCGGCGCTACTTCTCACTTTGCTTGCGAAAACCCCTTCATCACATATATGGTTATTTAGCAGTTGTTTCAGTTGAACAACGGTCTCCCGATTATTACCTACCTCCAGCCTTCTATTGTTAACCCAATCCATCAATTCAAGCTTTTCTACAGCTTTATTATCATTTGCTAAGATTTGGTCTACTTTTAGCTTGTGAATACCTTGCCTTACGGTAAACGTCCTATGACTACTCGTGTATCCAGGACTTCTATCCAACAGACCTTTGGAGGCCCAAGCCTCAGAAAAGAGTGGCCTTTGCAGATACTCTCCCATATCAGCGTCAGTCCTGCATATAGCAGACCTTAAGGATAGTCCTCTATTGCTAGTAGGTATGTCCATACCAAGTAGATCACAAATGGTAGGGAATATGTCTATAGTGGATACGGGCACAGATACACTTTTAGCTTGCATTAGAGCGGGACAGCAAAAGAGCAAGGGAACATGGAGCAGTCTATCGTTACTAGATGCGCCGTCATGCCCGAAATATCCTTCTTCCATGAATTCTTCACCATGATCCGCAGTTATGACTATGATCGAGTCCTGCAAGAGCCCGCTTGTTCCAAGGGCCCCAAAAATTTCAGCTATGAATGTATCTGTCATCCTCAGCGATTCAACGTATAGGTTCTTGAGCTTGGCGCAAGTCTTTTTATTCACGAACCTTGAAATGGCTCTCGCATTCAGGAAGTCTACCTCTTTGTCACTGAACCTATTGCAGTTCTCAACTGGTATGTAGGGCATGTGGTTAATAACGGTATGGATCCACAAGAACTGGGGGCGCTTAAATTCTCTGTTTATGAACTCCAAGACGTCATCTCGAAACCGGTGGTACACGTCTCTTTGTCTTTTGAGGCTTGCGCCTTCCCTGCCCTCTCTTGTGACATACAATCTAAGGAACCTGAGAACACTCAGGCAATATTTACCACAGCTTCTTATGAAGCTACTTCTTGTCCATATAAATCGAAGCTTCGAGATAATTCTCTGCATTAGTGGCCCATATTGTTGCGATAAGGCATATTTCTCCCTTTCTGCTCCTCTTCGACAGAGTACCGTGTTTTCAATCCTAGAACCGAATTCTCCCTTCGGCAGATTTAAAATATGTTTTGCATTGTCTGCATGAAGACCATACCCGAAGTATGGGGTGAGCAGCACATTTGCATGGTTGATCTGGGCAGTATTGTATCCGTGATCTTTGAGCACCTCATCGATAGCTCTTACGCCTCTGGGTATACCTATGCCGAAATGATAGGGGTATATCCCAGCGATAATTCCCGGGAAGGCAAAGAAGGTGGCCGGACCAGCAGAAAAAGCATGTTCAAATGATACAGACTGGCTCTTCAATGCTCTCAAAAACGGGAGACTATCAATATTCTTCACAAAAAGTTCATAACTGAAGTCGTCTAGGGTTATGAGGATGACATTCATTGGTGATTTATCTTTTATCATATGGATTTATAACCTAATGCAAGTCATAATTTCGGCCTTTTCTGTGCAGTAGACCACTGATTGTTCCCATGACAATGGGCACTGCAAATCTGTTATAGCTTGGTTGTAGCTTGGATATAGAAATAAATAGCAGATCAATTATTTCCCTGATGTAATGCAACAAGACCATAGGTATATATTTCGGGAAGTACTTCTTCAGTATCAACATGTGATTCCTATGCGAATAATATAAAAATTTAGTATAAGCTAAGGTCTTTAACAGCCCTGTGTAGTGCGTTACGAGTTTATCTGCAAACATGCAAACCTTGTAGTCAGTGCCTTTCCTTACTCTAAGGCAAAATTCGACATCTTCGTGATACATATGAAAAGACTCATCTAGAAGTCCAACTCTGTCAAACACCTCTCGCCTGTAGAAGGCAGCAGTGCCTGCAACGAAATCTACCGGTCGTATTCCTTGAAAATCGTCTCGGAGGTTTATATGTACTCCTTTCTTAAACATGCCCCCCGAGAACCAGTTCTTACCCTGAGGGTCTACTATGATGCATGATAATATTCCAATGGATTTGTCGTTATCCATAATCTTAACATTTTCTGCTAAGAAATCGCTTGTAACCAGAGTATCATTGGTTAGAATGCAAATATATTCTGCCTTTGCTAGCCTTATTCCTTTATTACAAGTTCTGACGAAGCCTATGTTCTCTTTGTTCTCGATCAACCGCATATTCTTGTGGTCTTTGATGAATCCGCCTATATTCGGTAGAATAGCTGACCTGTCAGGTGAGCAATCATCAATGATTATTACCTCGTAATCATGGAATTTCTGGCTTGCGATACTTTGCAAAAGTCTACCTATATGTTCCTTTCTATCATAGTTTGGAATTATGACGCTAACCCTGTGCTTGTTTTCTTCCATATTAATGTTCTGCGGTCATTCTAGCAACAACTTCGTTGACAGAATATTACGATATCGTTACATGTTACTATTCTATTTCAATATAAGTTCCTTTTCAATCCCGATTCGCGGCTACTACGCAAATATGAAATGACGCATCTTATGCAGTCAGAAGAGCGTGTGGAAGCTGAAAACAACTCTTACATGCAACATTGACCTGCCCCCGGAAATGGTACCACTTACAGAGTTAGAGTTACGAGCATTTTAGCTTCAGGAGCTGGCGGCTTGTAACGTAACGAGCTATGCGGCCGGAACTGATTATATTCCTTCCTCCAATCGGCAATCAATACCTTAGCCTCGGTCAGTGTGGTGAAGATTTCCCGGTTGAGCAGTTCATCCCTCAATTTGCCGTTGAATGACTCGATATACCCGTTCTCCCAGGGGCTGCCTGGCTCGATGAAGAGCGTCTTTACACCCAGGCGACTTAACCATCTTCTGACCTCCCTCGCGGTAAACTCCGGGCCATTATCGGAGCGGATATGCTCCGGAATGCTCCTCAGTACAAACAGGTTAAACAACTGGTCGATGACATCCTGCGCCGTGATGCGCCGCTCGACCAGTATTGCCAGACATTCCCGGGTGTACTCATCGAGTATAGTCAGTATCTTGAAGGCTCTGCCTTCAACCGTTCTCGACACCACGAAATCATAGCTCCAGACATGGTCCTTATGTTCAGGCCGGAGCCGGATACAAGAGCCATCACTAAGCCATAGCCGTCCCCGCTTGGGTTGTTTCTGGGGCACCTTCAAGCCTTCTTGTCTCCAGATTCTTTCCACTCTCTTGTGATTCACCTGCCAGCCTTTGTCCTGGAGTAAAGCCGTTATGCGGCGGTAACCATACCTGCCGTACTTAGTTGCCAGGGTAGTGATATCGGCCACCAGCCTTAATTCTTCCGGGCTTGTCTCATGACTACGGCGCTGGGTGTTTCTGGCTTGTCCCAGCACCAGGCAAGCCCGCCTCTCGGAGACTTTAAGCTGCTCACTTACTCTGGTGATTACCTGACGTCTCCGTGACGGGCTTAGAAGTTTCCCCGGGCAGCCTCTTTAAGGATGGCATTGTCCAGTGAGATATCAGCTACCAGCTTCTTCAGCCGGGCGTTCTCCTTCTCCAGTTCCTTGAGACGCCTAGCCTGCTCCACCCGCATGCCACCGTATTCTCTACGCCAGCGATAATAGGTCTGCTCGGTGACACCCAGCTTCCTGCTAGCTTCACCTACTGTGGCGCCCTGGCTGAGCAGTACCTCAGCCTCACGCAGCTTGTTGATGATCTGTTCGGGTTTGAATGCCTTTTTACCATTGGCTGCCCCCCTCTTTATTGTATTTCCAGTCTAACATTAAAACTGGTGCCGTTTTTGGGGGGCAGGTCAGGAGGATATCCTGAATCGGAGTTTTCTCCACGGACATTACCACGACGTTCCTCCTGGCACATTAGATGTTACGAGTTAAATCTATCGTAGCACCCCACGTTACTGATTGCAAGCCGAATCGAGAATGGGTAGTGGGTCAATTTGAACGATGAACCCTATATATGCAGCAATCATATTTTGACCATAATGGCCTGACCCGTTTGCAGAGCTATTGGGGTCTCAGGCTTACCTTCAAAGAATTCATCTGCTGCTTTCTTTTCAGATTCCTTGAAGAAAGGCCAACCATAGTCATCAAAAATCATGATACCTCCTCTAGACATTCGATTGTAGAAGAAATTTAGACAATCTTTTGTCGTTTGATAGAGGTCAACATCTATATGAACAAAAGCGAATCTCTTATCTTTCACATTTTCCAAGGTATTAGGAATAAGCCCCGGGTGGAAAACTACAAAAGGAAAATTTCTAAGATACGCTTTAACGGCAGATAAAGAAGTATCACTGAATCTACCCTCCTTAAGGCCGCTTGGGTCATGGTTCGCCATAGCTGGCATCCCAGTGAAGGTATCAAATAGATGTGTCTCTTTGTCGTGGACAGAGTTACTAGCTAAAGTCTCAGCGATTAGAAAGGCACTACCACCTTTATAAACCCCGCACTCGGCAAAATCACCTTGTAGATGTAAACAATGAAGGCAAAACTCATAGACTACATAACATTGATTCTCCTTTAGCAACGTATAGTCTTTCACCTTCGCATATTTCTCTTGGAACCAGTCCTCGAACCATGGGGAGTATGTGTAGTGCGTATACGGATAGCAGAGGGTATACTTTCCCCTCTTACTGCCCATCTTGCCGATTCGAATCACTTCATATCCAAGTCTGTGAAACATCATCAGGACAATGGTCTTATAATCCATGACATTGCCTCCCTTGTTTCTAGGTAGTTAATGAAGCTAGTTTTCTGGAACTTCTTGAGGCTGTAGATACCCACGGGCAAATCCCGTAGAACTCTGCCCTTCGGCTTATTTAGGTTATTAGATGAATAATAGACCACCTTATATCCTTGTCAGTCTAATGATAGCTTGTTGAAGATAAGAGCGTCAAGTGTAATGTGGATAATATTTACAGTTATTTTCACGCTTTCATGTACATATACCTCTCATCGGAAATCATGTTGTAGCTACCTTACCTCCTTCGGTAACAATAATTATGACTCAATGCGCAATATGCAAAAGTTCAGAAACATATTGGACTCCCGGGGAGGTGAAAAAGGGGAGCCCTGGTGAAACGGATCTACGTGGCGGTTAGCTCGGTAAAGGGCTATAGTCATGTCATGAAGTATCTCGATGACATAACCAGCCATCCACAACGGGAGTGCATTGAACAAAGGGTAGAGATAATCAAGTTCTTTGATGACTATGGGGAAGATGCAACCAGGAGGGCATTCGGCAAGAGTCGTTCCAGCGTCTATCTCTGGAAACAGAAGCTGAACAAGGCTGGAGGCAAACTATCTGCAATAGCCCCGGGCAGCCGCGAAAACGGATTGTCGATCCCTTTGTGCAGGATTTCATCATCCGCTACCGGACAGCCCATCCCAGGGCCGACAAGACTTCTATTACCCCCGTCTTGGCCACCTCCTGCGAGTTAGCCGGAGTTAGGCCAGTTTCCGAGTCAACCGTCGGCCGAATCATTCACGACCTAAAGGAAAGTCGCCTGATCCCCAAGGCCACCAAGCTCAGCATAAATGGCCGGAGTGGTAGACTAATAGCCAGAGAGCCGCGGACCATCAGCAGGAAAATCCGGCGCAAAGGCTTCACTCCAAAGCTCCACGGCGATCTGGTCCAGATGGATACCGTCGCCTTATTTGTCGATGGCCTCAAGCGCTATATCTTCACCGCCCTGGACGTAAATACCAGATTCGCTTTCGCCTGTACTTATCCCTCCACTTCGTCAGTCAATGGCAGGGATTTCCTTCACAAGTTCCTTGAGGTGGCTCCCTTCAAGGTCACTCGCTTCCAGACTGATAATGGTCGTGAGTTCCAGAAGCACTTCGCTGAGTGTTGCCAGGCCAACCATCTAGTGCATTTCTTCAACTATCCCAAGCATCCCCAGTTCAATGGTCATCTCGAGCGCTTCAACCGCACCCTTCAGGAGCAGTTCGCCTACTGGCACCTGGATGAGGTAGATGACCCCGCTACCTTCAACCGTCCCTTAATGCAATACCTGCTCTGGTACAATACGGAGAAACCCCACCGGGCTATTGGCAATCATGTAGAGCTTCACCAAAAATATACCACTAAGGTGCCATTTTCTGTGGTACATAAGTAAGCCAAATTGTTCTCCCCGTATACACCTCATATGGTACTCGGTATTTAAGAGCCTGATGTGGCCGGACGCGATTGTAATCTTGCCGGAACAAGTCCAGATGGGACTGAGCATCTGACGGATCACAGTAATCGTGAAGGTAGATTTCCTCTTCCTTGATAGTGCGAATCAAACGCTCAACCATGCCTGTTGTCTGAGGGTGGTGACTACGGCCACGGATGTGGAAATATGGGCTCATTTCCAGGTAGCGTGCTGTCTGCCGGGCGGTCATCGCCGGGCCATTGTCGGTGACCAGGGTGATAACCTGCTCCGGCGTCAGAGTAGTTAGCTTCATCGCTTCTTCTAAGGCATCCTCCAGCCCACCAATTAAGGAATCCGCACTCATATTCGGACAAATCTTCAGGACAAGGAGATAGCGAGAGTAATAGTCCATTACCAGGAGCAGCGGCTGGAGCGGATAGCCTGGGATATTGACGGAGGTGAAGTCGGCCTGGAAAAGCTGGTTGGGGCCAGATGGCTTTACCATGTATTCCCTTCGGGCCAGAAACGCCTCTTTCATTTCTGCGTAAGAGGGGTGTGGCAAGAGCAAGTCTCCCTTACTTAGTTCTCGATAAGCCGTGGATAGTGACTTATTATACCCTGAGGCTTTAGCCTTTGCCCAGACACGCCGGTATCCCAGCGAAGGATGGGACTCAGCGATGGTGCGCAGAATTGGATTCACCAAAACCATATTTGCACTCACCGTCCTCTGGGCATTCCCACCGAACACGTGCCAATAATAGGTCGAGCGATTTATGCTCAACATGTGACAGACCCCCCGGATTGATGCTCCGAACTGGCATCTCAGGGCCTCTACCTTCTTCAAGTCCGCCTGCCTCGGCCAAGCCCCCCTTTTAAAAGGCGGTTGGCTAGGCGCTCTTCAGCCAGCATGCGCTTCAGCTCATCGTTTTCAAGCTGGAGATGTCTGACGCGGCAGCTTTCTGCCCGGCCGCCTGTTTCCAGCGCCAGTCTGCCTCCCTCCAGAAAGCGCTTGCGCCACAAGTAAACCATGTTGACTGAGACCCCCTTGCGACGGCAGATTTCCCTGAGGCTTGTCACACCCTGCATTACCGCCATCACTACTGCCAGCTTCTCTTCCGTACTGTACCGCTTAGCCATCTCTCCTCCTGATGGCCACTTTGTACCTCAAAAAACGTTTCACTTCAAGTGGTATAGCTTTTTCATGAAGCACTACAAATTCAGAGAAGGAAGGAGGTAAAAAGGAGGACATCAGAAGAAAGAAGGGACTATAATAGAAGTGCCCGGCAAAAGAGCAATGACCCTTAAAGTGTCGCCTATTTCCCGGGCTTGATTGTCCCACTTCCGCTGACTACATACAGTAAACAGAATTTGTCCTACCGTTCTATATTCTCTTTTTGGTCCAGTTATTTCAAATCATTGTCCACCTTATTACTTAATCTTCTTGCTATTGAACTTATCGTTCTTCTTTCCTGCAGCCTATTAATCTGGTTTAGCATCTCATTAAACAAGGGAATCAACTCATGCTGCACAATGGGATGTTGCTCCTGCGGATCCTTCTCTAAATCGAACAGCCAATTAATTCCATCGTGCGGAGAAGAGACGAATTTAAACCGACCAGTGGTTAGAGCTTTTTTCTCATATCCCATACCACTGGCTTCTGTCAGCAGAGTTCTCGCGCCTTCCACGGAAAAGATGTTCTCCCCATCAAATGCCATATAGTGGCGTATTCCAACCAAATTAGTTATCGTGGGAACAATATCTACGGTGCTCACTAGATCAGTTGTTTGCTTACCAGGTATTGGGCCAACAAATATTAAAGGCACACGTATAAGTTCGTTGAACACGTTATGTCCATGGCCAGTACCGAAGCTCTTTCGTTGCCTGAAAAAGAACTCTTCTTCAAGGTCCGCATGCTCCCAGAACTCTTCACCGTGGTCTGATGTCACTACAATGATCGTAGATTCACGTAATCCCTGGTCCTTAATTGTTTGGTAAAATTGGCCAATTGTTGAATCAACATATCTTAACGTATTATCATATAACAATTCACGATTCTTCCGATAGTTCTGGAACTTTCTGGCATTTGACTTCCTTTGTTGGGACGTATCGAAGTCGAATGTTGCTATATTCGGTAAATTCTCGACTCTGCCGAAGAAATTTCTGAATTCTTTCGGTGGATTCAAAGGTTCGTGTACATCACCAAGTTGAACGTAAGCAAAGAATTTGCCTTTTCTCCTATTCCGAATCCACGATACCAGGTCACTTAGCATTTCTCCAGCTCTCGTATGCAAAGAATACAACCTGGGTGATACCCTCCCCCGCAGTGGCCAGTAGGCATGAGGTATCGCTGTCGCGAAGTATACATCATATTCGAGGAAAGACAGAATCTCTGGTAAAGTCAGTACATCGTCTCTAATTAATCTCAATGTTTTAAATGCAAACACACTCTTAGTCTTACCATGAAGTTGTGCACCATGATTATGGGGATATAGGCCAGTTAGAATTGATGCCACGGAAGGGTAAGTCCACGAAGAAGCAGAAACAGCGGTAAACTTCAACCCGATTTTATCCAATGTGGGCGTTGTTTCTCTAAAATAGCCTTCACAAGACAATTGTGAATTACGCAAGGCATCCACTACTATAATAATTACATTGAAGCTTGGTTTGAATGAAACATCAAGGTATTTATGAATATCTATGTCTCTGGTTCTGGTAAGGCTGGACCACAATTTCTCCAAATCGAATAGATTTAGCCGTGAAAGCAGATAATTTCCAATAGGGTTCTGTAAAAGGCGAGGTAGGATATCGCGCCGAACACCTTTCGGTATAAGTAAACGTACAATTGCACGTAATCCTTCTAGCAAGTATTTAACGATCATGTGAATACCCTAAATACTGGATTCTTGCATTCACGTTGTCAATCTTAACAATTGGGCAGTAATTCACTCTGCAATCTCCAACTACCTTGCCAGGCAATTATCCCTCCACAACAAGTAACAAGAGCCTCAGCAACCTTTTTTCAGAAGACTGGTCTAAAGACTAGTCTTCTTCAGATATAAGCCTTCGTGCTGAAAGCGTAAAGTCACCATCCTTTGACAGGCTGGCATCGAACTTATTAACATCCTTCTCTTTCGACTTAGATACGATGATTACCTTTGGATTGATGTATAGGTGGCTGATGCCGTAGTCAAAATACCGACCTTTGCCACTTCTAGGAATAGCCTTCCCTCCCAGAGCATACGCATCCAGCAGTTCTTTAACAAACCCTACCATCCCATATGTATGGCTTGGTATTTTCGAATGGACAAACAATTTTGGCCGAATCTTTGAAAGCCTTGGAAAATTCCGCAATGAACTTGAGAGACTGTTACTCAAACTATCTAGGAGACGCTCATATAAAGTGTATTTAAGTCGAGATTTTGGCCTGTAGCCCTTACCATCCGGCCAAAAACGGGCATAACCTGTTCTCCAATCCTCTATAGCATACAATCCCCCGGGTTTCAGATGATTCTGGAATAGGTGCCAGAAGCTGATTCTTGCTAATCTACCATAATGCGAGCAATCATCTATTACTACATCAAAACCATCTGGGGCTTGTTCTTTGGCTATTTGGTCAAGAAGTTGAATATCTTGCTGGTAACCTTGGTAGATATGAATCTTGCCGTTCGGGTCATCTACCTTAACAGGCGGGCGGCAATCCAGACCAACTATATTCGCGCTCTCAAAATAATCACGCCAGAAGCGAAGAGATGCCCCTTTGAAAATTCCAAGTTCCAGCAAATTTATTGGTTGACCTACCAAAGGAGCAAAGAATGGTTGGTAATATTGCATTAGATGCAGCTTTGCTTTTACAAGGCCATATCCTTGGGGATTAATAGCTTTGTTCATATCGCCTCCCGTTACCTTTCATAAGGTGTATGATCTCGGTTCCTTATGCTTGATTGGAGAGGTAAGAACTGTTTTTGTTACCCCGCTTGTATTTGGGAACCCTAATCGGCAATAGCGTATTACCCACAGGCCCATCTAGCGTTACGACGCCTCGCTTTTTGCTAGAACCATTATAGGCATATATAGGCACACATAACATCAACTCTAGAAAAAAGTGCACTTGCGACCCTCTAAATGTCTGAGTCTGCGACTCCTCATAATTGTATTTAGGTTAGGCGATAATCCATCATTAACTAGAGGCATAAGTAGATCACAAGTCGCCTTATCAATGCCAATTACAGGAACTTTAATTGTTTTACTTTCTTATGAAATTCATCGGTTTTCTGCCATTTGCATTTTACTTTTTTAAATCGCTCTTTATGAGGTGAAAATGAATTACTGATATTTCTTCATTGGCAGAACCGAAGTAAACTACTTAGCGATTCATAAGTCTAATCCATAACGCTGCTCATAGATATCCTTTGAATGCCATTATCAATTGCCGCATCGATTACGTTAATGGCTTCATCGACATTTGTACTTACTGCCCAAATCATAACGGGGTAACGTCCCAGGGCAGCTTCGTACTGAAGAAGCCAGTACGCTGGTTTCCTCTCATCGTTGTGACATCGTCCAACCTGAAAGAGAGTCTCATAATAGGATTAGTGACATTTAAACCCTCCCTTTTAGGAAGGCTCATGAAGTTGAAATTCACGTTGTAGTCACCAGGAGCGAGTGTCCTGGCTGGAATCGTGACACGTATTGAATAGTTCCCCGGCCGTAATACATCAAGCGGATTAGGTACTGTATCGTAGCTACCTGCTTCCATTACTCTGATACCATCCAGCCTGGAAATCGCCATGGACCCGAGCAGTCTGTATATTGGTACCCTCACCTTGCATAATAGGTCGATAATAACTGGATTGTCGCAGGTGAACGACTGCGTAACAGCGTTTTGGTCATTCAGAAGCCTTGCCGAGAGTAGCTGAAAATCCTTTTCGGGGTCCTCGGCAAAATTATATTCAGCGGTGGTGGTCTCACCGCGGCCTGACTGTAGGTAGGAAGCAATTACATAAGATGTTGTGCCAAATTCAACCACCCTTCCTTGGTCAATCCACAAACTTCTCGAGCATAGCTCTTGTATTGTTGTCATATTATGACTCACAATCACTATTGTACGACCTTCTTGTACGGACGTTGCCATATTCCCCACGCACTTCTTCTGGAATGCGGCGTCGCCTACTGCCAGAACTTCGTCTATGAGTAGTATTTCCGGATCCAAGTGTGCTGCTACGGCGAAGCCAAGACGTACATGCATGCCGCTTGAATACCGCTTGATTGGCGTGTCTATATACTCCTCCAGCTCGGCAAATGCTACTATCTCATCGAATTTGCGCTTTACTTCTTTGCTGCTCATACCCATGATAGCGCCGTTCAGGTAGATGTTGTCCCGACCAGTAAGCTCAGGGTGGAAGCCAGCCATTATTTCAATGAGCGCACCTAGCCTGCCACTGATTGTGATTTTACCAAGTGTGGGCCTAGTGATGCCCGCAAGCAGTCTTAACAGCGTGGTCTTGCCCGACCCGTTGCGCCCGATGATGCCCACTTGCTCTCCCTGCTTTATTTCAAAGCTGACATCCCTTAATGCCCAGATATGTTTCTTGTCATCAGCATCCAGCCTTTCTTTTCTGAGATGAAACAGACTTCCGCTTAGATTATACAGATCCTCACGTAGAGTATGATAGCCCGTCTGGCCCTTGCGATATCTCTTTGAGACATTATAAACATCTATAATTGGCATCCGGTAGACTACCCCCAATTTGTTTATATGACATCCGCAAAGCTCATTTCAATACGCTTGAAGTAGATATATCCCAGCACAAAGAGAAATATGGCACCCAATGCCGCTACTGCTATGTAAAATAGTTGAGGCTCCGAGCCTTTGACCAGAACGTTGCGGTAGCTTTCAATTAGACCTGTCATCGGATTCAGTAAATATAATTTCCAGAATCTCTGGGGAATAGAACTCATCGGGTAGATAATGGGTGTGGCGTACATCCATAACTGCACAATAAGTGGAAGCGCATATTTCACATCCCTATAGTAGACATTCAATGCCGACGCGAAGAAGCACACACCTATAGTGAAAATGGTTTGTATTACAACCAACGGCACAACGTATAACATGTTCAAAGTGAATGGTGTATGGTAGTACACCATGATAATCAAGAAAATAACGAAGGCTATGGCGAGGTCAAATATGGCTGAAAACACGGAAGACAAGGGGAAGAACTCACGCGGAAAGTATATCTTCTTGATTAGAGCCTGATTCGCATCAAGACTGGGAATGGCCCGTGTGAGCGAGCCGGAGAAAAAGATCCAGAAGGTGAGCGCGCTGTAAGAAAAGACGGGGTAAGGCACACCCTCAGAAGGCACATCTAGCAGAATAGAGAATATCAGCGTGAACATCAGCATTAGGGCTAGGGGCTGGAGCACGGCCCAGGCGATGCCCAGAACCGACTGAGTGTAGCGTATCCGTATTTCCCGCAACGTAAGAACCCAGAGAAGCTCCCTGCGCCTCCAAATCTCGCGCAGATTGAACAGGGACCCAAAACCTGGCGTCATAGTTCGGGTTGCCATCGTCGTACTTTTCGCTCGATCCGGGCTTTCCTTCTTGCCTACAATTCTCATCAGACTAACGAATCCCCAACCTTATCACTAGATTTATATCATCTTGCGGCGTCAACTGACACTTCAATAGTGTGTCGCAGCATTAGTGCTGCAAACCTTCGCCGCTAAACAATTATACATCAGACTTAATTCATGCTCAACGTGCCTACCATCGTCCAGGCTACAACCTGGCCTGCCCCCCAAAAACGGCACCAGTTTTAATGTTAGACTGGAAATACAAGAAGGGGGCAGCCAATGGTCAAAGAGGCATTCAAACCCGAACAGATCATCAACAAACTGTGTGAGGCAGATGAGACTTTACTTAGCGTAAGCTGGGAGAACAGATGTAAAGACAGGTTCAAAGGGTACGAAGTGGACCGATACCCTTAACTGCTCCATCAGTCAAGTCCACGTTAGCCGATAGCTTGTTATTTCGAGAAAGCGGCGGAAAGACGTAACAATACACCTAGCTTTGATCTGAGTTCGCACATCGCAAGGACTGGCATGCTCATCTCCACAGGACAGCATGAAGCACAGGCCAGTGCTGCGATCCAAACCAATAACGAGTAGCGGGACATTTTGAAGTGAGAGCTGAAATAGTGCAGATTTTGCTTGACATTGCCGAGTTATCTTAGCTAATATTATCACGGCAATATGAATAAGAAGATCGACCCAACTGGTTACGGTTTTGATGATGTAAAAGCTATCCACCTTATGCCGTTGTATGAGCCCTTCTTTGCTCCTTTAGTAGGCAGAGGGATAAAGTTGTTGGAACTAGGGGTTCAAAAAGGTGTTTCCCTGCGCTTTTGGCGTGATTACTTTGAGAATGCAACAATTATTGGTATAGACCGCAATCCCCCAGTTAGAATAGATGACCCGAATAAGATGATTCACATTTACCAAGGTTCGCAGCAAGATACCGAGCTTCTTGATCGCATCGTCGAAGAACAGGCCCCAGATGGCTTTGACGTTGTGATAGATGACTGCTCACACATCGGTAGGTATGCACGAATTAGCTTCTGGCACTTGTTTCAGAATCATTTGAAACCTGGAGGATTGTATGCTATAGAAGATTGGGCAACGGGCTACTTGCCGTGGCCCAATTGGCCTGATGGAAACAGATACAAACCAAGATCTCCGCTCGTATATCCTTGCAAAGAGCGCCTAATAGATAGCTTCAGTCACTGGTTTCAACACGCCTTTACCCATTTTCCCAGGCTTGCTGCCATACCTCAGAGATTGTTTATTACACAAGTAATACCTAGCCACCAGCATGGTATGGTAGGATTCATTAAAGAAATTATTGATGCTTCTACCCTAGGAGAAAAGGCAATCCCGCGAAGTGGCAGCGGACGGTATCGTTACTATGGTGTCAGCCAACTCCATATTGTCCGATGGCTTGTCATTGTCGAGAAAGCGGCAGAGGTACCTGGCAATTCAGTCTAACTTCACCGTAAGTTCGTACCACCAAGGACTGGCATCGTCATCTTCACAGTACAGCAAGAAGCCCTGACAAGCCTCGCCTAAGAAATCTACAAAAATAGAGTCGCAAACGCGCCATCATCCCCAATTTTTCAAGCTATTTCAGAAGTATACCCAAACACAACCATAGATAGCCTACATAGTCTGCGTACCCTTTCTGTAACCCCGAGTACAAACAAATGGTCATCTTCCGGGCAAAACCATGCTGTTTAGACAGGTTAGGAGCCAATAGCGAGAGTCAAAGGTCTTAAATTCAGTCAACTTAAGTTGACGAGGCACTAAATCAGCTTTCGTTCTAGAATAGCGATAACCCAATACCTCCCATCACGCAATGCGCGGTATTGACAAACTTCAGATAATGTACTACAATCGTACTACTTTTAGAGCCCCCACTCTCAGGCGACCAATAAAAATAGCAAAGGGCTGAAGACGGGAAAACCAAGACCATGCTAACAGCAAATGTGAAGAAATGACTAGTGTTCGCAAGCTAACCGCACGTTGAAGAATTTGGCAAGCATCACTTAGCCAAGAAAGTGCTTGCTTCACAAAGGAGGGGCAGATATGAGGAAGGCAGTCTGTGTCACCCTGGCGTTAGTGTTGTTAGTGAGCATCTTCCTGGCCTGCAGCGCCAAAGAGGAAACTAATCCTTCCATAAATGTATATACCAGGTCTGATGCCTGCGGAGCTGGCCAAACATGGGCTCAATACTTGGGTAACTATGCCCAAGATGATCTCAAGGGCACAGGAGTGTATGGTGACCCTGGACTAGAGGCGGCTGTAAAGCAAGACCACTTGGCTATAGGCTACAGCAACCTGAATTATGCTTACGATATGGTAAGCGGTACGCAGATATCCGGCATAAGGGTGATCCCTATCGACCTGAATGGGAACGGCCGAATCGATGCAGATGAAGATTTTTATGGCAATAAGACAGTGCTCCTAAAAGCAATAGCAACAGGAGTATATCCATCGCCGCCGGCGCGAGATGAAAACATTGTAACCAAGGGTGAGTTCAAGGGAATTGCGAAAGAGTTTGTGAGATGGATCCTGACCGACGGACAAAAATATTGCAGTGAGGTAGGTTATGTCCCGCTTACTGAAGAGCAGGCAGAGGACCAGCTAGCGAAGCTTGGAAATGAGGAGCCTGAAACTAAGCTTGAGGGCAGAATTGCGATATCGGGAGCATTCGCTCTCTACCCGATGATGGGCAATTGGACCGAAGAGTTCCATAAGCTGCATCCCGCCGTTAGTTTCGACTTATCAGCTGGTGGTGCCGGCAAGGGAATGACCGACGCCCTGAGCGGTATGGTTGACATAGGCATGGTCTCCAGGGGAATCTATCCGGCTGAAATCCAGCAGGGGGCGTTTTGGCTTACAGTGACTAAAGATGCTGTCGTTGCGATAGTAAACGCGAAAAATCCTGTCTTGCAAGACCTTCTGACCCAGGGAATGACGAGGCAGGCTTTCACCGATGTTTGGATTACCGGGAATGTTACGGATTGGAGAGATGTGACCGGATAGGCACACGGGGAGGACAGTGGCATGCGCTTCAGAAGACTGAAAGACTCCCTCGCGAGCCGCCTGATGTTGTCCGCGACCGTTTTTTCAGCTTTGCTCGTCATCGTTATCGCGGTCGGCCTTTACCTTAAGTCAAGGCCGGTCCTCTCGGCCCAACCATTAAGTAGGCTACTTTTTTCGTCCTCTTGGCATCCCCTGAACGGAGAATTCGGCCTGTATCCCTTCCTGATGGGCACTCTCTGGGTAACTGGAGTCGCTATGATCATTGCTATACCCCTCTGTCTGCTAACGTCTATCTATCTTGCCGAGTATGCGCCAAAAAGAGTGCGAGGCATCGTGAAGCCCATGATAGATCTGCTTGCAGGCATACCCTCGGTAGTGTACGGACTTTTCGGCATATTGCTCATAGTACCGCTGACAAAAAGCATAGCATCGGCCTTGGGCAGCACTACAAATGGCTACAATGTGCTCAGCGGGGGAATTGTGCTAGCAATAATGGTATTCCCGGTGATAATCGCGATCTCTACGGAGGTTATTGAGACAGTGCCTTATGGTATGCGGGAGGCCTCGTTGGCGCTAGGCTCCACCAAATGGCAGGCAACAAAACTAGTAGTGAGCCGGGGTGCGCTAGCGGGCTTAATAGCGGCGATAGTCCTAGGATTTACACGAGCTTTCGGAGAGACAATGGCTGTGCTTATGGTGGTAGGAAATGTGGCCAAAGCCCCTTCATCGGTATTCGATCCCGCCTACCCGCTACCGGCTTTGATAGCCAACAACTATGGTGAGATGATGTCAGTACCTCTGTATGGCTCAGCGCTTCTGTTCTCAGCACTGGTTCTACTGGCTGTAGTATTCCTGTTCAGCGTGGGGGCAAGGATCATTTTGGTTAGGGTGGAAAGGGGATATCAGGTTGGATAGAAGAAGGCTGGAAGAGAAGCTATTCAAAGTATTAATGATAGCTTCTACATTTGTAGTTGTGGGAAGCCTCTTTGCCTTATTCTCTGCAATAGTTCTGAAGGGAGCGCCAGCTTTGAGCCTCTCCATGATCACTCAAACGCCGCAAGGAGGCTACTATCTTGGTAAAGGGGGAGGAGTATTAAATGCCATAGTTGGCTCACTGTACCTTGGTATCGGAGCTACAATTCTGGCTTTACTTATCGCCCTTCCGGTAGCACTGTTTCTCCAAAAGGATTACATAGGGAGGTCCAGATTTGCGACAATTACTAGGTTATCTCTCGATGTTCTCTGGGGTGTTCCCTCCATAGTATACGGGGCTTTTGGCTTTATCATAATGGTCTATCTTGGTATCAGGGCATCTTTACTCGGCGGCATCGTAGTCCTGACACTGCTCGAGCTTCCCATCATGATCAGAGCCTTAGATGAGGTTGTGAGAAGGGTCCCTCAGGAGCTAAAGGATGAATCCTACGCCATGGGTGCAACAAGACTGGAGACTACGATCAAGATCGTATCCCGTCAGATATTGCCTGGAGCAGTGACTGGCGTGCTGCTGGCATTCGGACGGGGCATTGGGGATGCTGCCTCCATCCTATTTACGACCGGGTATACCGACCGCCTGCCACATTCATTGCTTGACCCGGTGGCTTCACTGCCCCTGGCAGTCTTCTTCCAACTCGGCAGCCCCTCCCCCGAGGTTCAGCAGCGGGCATATGCCTCTGCCGTGATACTTTTAGTAATTGTATTACTTCTCAGCATAATCTCCAGGCTACTGACGAGGAGATTCACCAAGTACGTGATCAGGTGAAATCAATGACATTATTGAAACCGTACATAAGTGTGGAAGGACTTAATGTCTCTTACGGAAAGTCCCCAGCTTTGCAGAACATAACTCTGCAAATACCTGAAAAGCAGATCACCGTTATTATCGGGCCTTCCGGTTGTGGGAAGTCAACTTTGTTGAAATGCTTAAATAGGCTGATAGATTTGACCGAAGGGGTTAAGCTCTCCGGCCGGGTATTCGTAGACGGAGTCGACATTTACAATAGTAAAGGCGTCGATCCTACTCAGATAAGAAGGAAGATGGGGCTTCTGTCTCAGAGGCCGTTCCCACTTCCTATGTCCATCTACGACAATGTAGCGTACGGTCTGAGGCTTAACGGGCTGAAGGATAAAGTGAAAGTACATGCAGTGGTCGAACACCATCTTAAAATGGTGGGGCTATGGGAAGAAGTAAGAGACAGACTGAAAAGTCCGGCGTGGAACCTCTCCGCAGGGCAGCAGCAAAGGCTTTGCCTGGCAAGAAGTCTTGCTGTGGAACCAGAGGCTATCCTTGGAGACGAACCTACTTCGGCCCTCGACCCAATGTCGTCTCAACGTATAGAGAAAATATTTCTTCAGCTTAAAAGCCAGTACACCATAGTTGTCGTTACTCACATCCTCCGTCAAGCCAAAAGACTGGCCGACTATGTGATCTTTCTTTATCTGGGGAGGTTGATAGAGCACGGTCCTGCGGCGGAGATCTTCGGTAACCCCAAGCAGCCTGAGACACAAGCATATATAAGCGGTGAAATCAGCTAGAGCCGCTAAGGCGATTTACAGTCATATTATATAAGTGGAAAAGACTAGGTTTGCTGGCATCGGTTGATTCTTGTATTATCGGAAGCAGCTGAGCTGGTGACACGAAGCCACCTATGCCGTATTGATGCTTGTATATGGAAAGCTGGCTGTCAGTTTACATAATATTGTGAGATGGCTTGAACCACTCCTTCGTATCTGTTAGCATGGCATAGTAGGTTACAATTGTAGCAGGAACAGGGCACTATGGAAGACAGAGTGACCATTAAGATACCCAGGGAGCTCTACCGGAAGCTCAAGGTGATGATAGGTGGCACCGGCTTCTCGAGTGTGAATGATTTTATCGTGTTTGTGATGAGGACCCTGGCGTCAAGCGGTGACGTCGTCGGTGATGACAGGCTGTCGGCAAGCGAAGTAAAGGCAATACGGGAGAGGTTAAGGAAGTTGGGGTACCTCAAGGAGGAAGAGTGATGGGCGAGCAATTGAAGAAAACAGTGTCACTGTCTGGAGATCTCTATGATCGAATAGCAGAAAGGGCCAAGCTCACAGGCTTTGCCTCAGTTGAGGAATATGTTACCTTCGTTCTCGTGGAGATCCTCAAAGAGGACGAAGATGAGAACAAGCCTGCCTATACCAAGGAAGAGGAGCAAGAGGTGAAAAAACGACTGAAAGCCTTGGGTTATCTCGATTAGAATGTTGTGCAGGAGAGGCCTCATGTTTGTGTCCAGGAAATAGGATCGCCGTGGCCAATGCAGGTGGGGCCTCTGCAGCTCACTGGGATCCAGACAAACAGTCGAGGTAATCTTGGCGCTCTGCGCCATCAAGTAGATCTCTGCAATACCAGACCCCTGGTTGAGGTGAGGAGAATGGCGATAGACCTGAAGGATCTCGAAAACAAAACTATATACATTTTGAGAGAGGCATACGCGGAGTTCAAGAAACCCGCCGTCCTCTGGAGCGTGGGCAAAGACAGTACCACGATGCTCTGGCTTTGTCGTAAGGCGTTCTTCGGCAAAATCCCCTTCCCAGTAGTTCATATCGATACAGGGTACAAATTCAAAGAGATGTACGAATTCAGGGATATGCTCGCCCGAGAATGGGGTTTCGACCTTAAGGTAGCCAGGAACGAAGAGGCTATCAAGGAAAATGTCAACCCTCAAACCGACAAACTCGATTGCTGTACCAGATTGAAGACACAAGCCCTGCGGGAGTTCGTCGAGAGAAATAGTTTCGACGCGTTAATACTGGCTATAAGAAGGGATGAGCACGGTATTCGCGCTAAAGAGAGGTATTTCTCACCTCGTGACGAGAATTTCAAATGGGACTACAAAGATCAGCCGCTGGAGATGTGGGACCAGTTCCAAGGCCTTGTAGAAGAGGGAACACATATGAGGATCCATGCTATCCTGCATTGGCGCGAACTCGATGTCTGGGAGTATATCAGGGAGGAGGGCATCCCAATCAACCCTATGTATCTTGCTCGAAATGGGAAGAGATATCGAAGCTTGGGCTGCGAGCCTTGTACCTCTCCCATCGAGTCCAGCGCATCAAGCATAGATGAAATCATAGAAGAACTCAGGACAACTAAGATCGCCGAACGTTCTGGCAGGGCGCAGGACAAAGAGAAGACATTCACTATGCAGAAGCTACGCGCTTTGGGCTATATGTAAGACAAATACCAAGGCTATGAACAAGTCTTCCTGGGGAGAGTCTGTATGAATCTCAGTGTTGTCATAGTAGGACACATAGACCACGGAAAATCTACACTCATAGGGAGGCTTCTCTATGACTCCGAGTCAATTCCTCAGGAGAAGATAGCCGAGGTGCAGAAGGTCATTGAAGAGTACCGTAAGAGATTCGAGTTTGCCTATTTTTTAGACTCATACGAGGAAGAGCTCAAAGAGGAGCGGACTATTGACACCACCCGCGTATTATTTAAGGGGAAGAGATATTACACGGTTGTTGACGTCCCAGGACACAAGGAATTCATAAAGAACATGCTCTCTGGAGCTTGCCACGCTCAAGTTGGTATCTTGGTTGTATCTGCCCCTAATGGAGTTGAAGAACAAACGAGGAGGCACAGCTTTCTACTGCACATGCTTGGGATAACACAAATGGTCGTCGCTATCAATAAGATGGACCTCATGGACTATCAAGAAGAGTCATTTCAGAAACTCAAGTATGAGACCTCCCGACTGGTACATCCCCTCGGTTTTTCCAACGCCGAATTCATCCCGGTCTCTGCCCTTGAGGGTGATAACGTTTATAAGCCATCTCAAAGAATGCAGTGGTATAAGGGCCCAACTCTGGTAGAAGCCCTAGATGGGATAGAAATCGAGCCTGCGACGAAGAAGCCATTACGATTTGTGGTCCAGGATACGTATTCTATTAACGATAGCAGGATAACGGTCGGCCGCGTGGAATCAGGGAATCTCAGAAAAGGAGACCAGCTCTCCTTTGAGCCAGACGGGGTGCGCTCCGAGGTTAAAGCGATCAAGGTGCATCACACAGAGAAGGAAGAGGCGGAATCGGGAGACAGTATCGGAATTTTATTGGATACAGAGGTAGGTAGGGGAAACGTGGGAGGACACCTGGTGTCACCACCCAAGGCTAGCCGAAGATTCATAGGTGAGGTAGTGCTTCTGCAGGGTATCCTGAGCCGAGGCGATACGCTGGAATTGAAATGCGGCACCAGGAAAACTGCCTGCGTAGCCGAGAACTTACGAGAACGAATAAGCTCTGAAACAGGCGAGGTGACTGGGATAAACCCACAGAAGATAGAGGAGAACGAAGCAGCTACGATCATATTCGAGACGGAACCCATTGTTGTTGAGAAGTTTTCCGAGATTCCGGAACTGGGGAGATTTGTTTTGGTTAAGGGTGCGAGGAATATTGGTGCAGGCATAGTCCTTGAGACAGATGCCCCCAGCACCTGAATAATCACGTTCTCAGATTATTATCCTAGACTCATATCCAATTTATGTAAAGATTTGATTGAGTATCAAGCATGTTCTTTGTTTTGGGAATAGACGCTGCCACGTGGACGATAATCCGACCAAACATGGAGAATCTACCCAGCTTTAAGAGGTTGTGTGCTATGGGGAAGTGTGAGGAGCTGTTTCTAAAGGAGAAACCCATATCACCTGCTATCTGGTGCGGCATGTTCTGTGGCAAGGCTCCAGACGAACACGGGCATAATAGCTTTGTAGTAAATGGCAATATAGTTAGGCGAGAAGATATAGAAGTTGATTTTATTTGGGATATTCTAAACCGTGAAGGTAAATCGGTGAAAGCAATCAATGTCCCATTTGTGGTCCCTCCATATTCTTTCGGCGTGGACTTCAAGCCCGTGGGATTCGGCCTTCCCACAAATGAAAAGGAGTGGCAAGAAGAGCTTCAAAGAGTTACATCCAGAACTAAGGAGTTGCTGAGTGAGAGACCAGACGTCCTCATATCGTGCTACACCCTCCTGGACCGTATACAGCATTTTCACTGGGGCGAGCCATGTGTTATCGAATGGTACAGAAGAACAGATGAAAAGATTGGTGAACTAATATTCGGCACAGGTTTCCTCGATGACAAGAAAAACAGGCTCATCGTGATCTCAGACCACGGCTTCTGTGCTTTTGGCGAAGCCAGAATTCAAACGCTGCCCCTCAAATGTGATGGTGGGGAGCTTAAGGGAGATCATCATGAGAACGCTCTACTGATAACAGTAAATGTAGACTACCCAATTGAAAGGCCTCAAGACGTATTCTTCGCCTTGAAAGAGAAGGCTATGTCGTAGTTCGTATGCCTAAAGTGCAGCTTTTCTCCGTTTGGCGCTTTCAATTATGTCACCGGGCACTTAAAAGCGGCCACTTGGGGGCAGGTTAGAATCCGCCACTGGTAGGTAACTAAAAGGTGGCTCATTTAGTCTGTTCCGTCAAGGCTTCATCTGCCTGTTTGCTGCGCAGTTCTCTTCGGTTATGCATCCGGTAGCTCTTGCCCTGCAGCCGGATGACATCGGCATGGTGCAGGAAGCGGTCCAGGATGGCCCCGGCCGGCAGCGGTGTCTCCTAGCACCTGACCCCAGTACTCCAGGGGGCGGTTGGTGGTCATCGCGGCTCCGCAGACCTTCGGTTGCTCTTTCGTTGCTCTGAGTGGTTGAGCTGACCTTTCCCCCGAAAACAGTAACACCGCCATTTAGAGTCCTCCGCTATAATAAAACGAAGGAGGAGGGCTCATCATGGCACACAAGAAGTACACTGAGGAACAGATCATCGCCGTGCTCAGGGAGGAAGAGGCCGGAGCTAAAGTAACCGGTCTCTGCCGTAAATATGGTATGAGCGATGCCACCTATTATAACTGGAAAGCCAGGTATGCCGGACTCACCGTGAGTGAACTGAAGAGGTTGAAGGCGTTAGAAGAGGAAAACCGGCGCCTCAAGCAAATCGTGGTCGAGCAGGCCCTAGATATAAGGGCGCTCAAGGATCTGCTGTCAAAAAACTTCCAACGCCCAAGCCCAAACGCCTGGCGGTTTCCCCTGTCAGGGAGACTCTTGACGTGACCGTGAGGCTACTGGGTTCAATTTATTTGTTTCCCATTTTAAACAAATGAGCCTTCAGACCTCTCCACCGATGTGGGTGCAGTTACCTATATCTTGAGATATTCTAATTTTGGGTTGGCAATGCAGCCATCTCTTCACTCGGCGTCTCCAGAACGATATCCAAAGGCGCTCAACGCATCCTCCGTGGACTTCGGAGCAAGCCAAACCCCCATGTCACCTCCGCGATGTTTTAATGCGCAGTATTCCAATGACAGGCATCTGGTCTTTGTGCTATCCGTCAGAAGGCAAGCTGCATCACCGAGCTTGCCTTAGCTGCGATTAGCTTCAATGCAGAGCCACTCTTTTACAAGCTGTTGAACTTAGTTGCCCAGTTCAACATTCGCCAAGTCGTCCACCTCTTGTGGATCGAACAGTGACGGTTGGGGTCGGATGTCAATAGTGGACACCAAACCCTTCATGCTACCAGTAACCCGGCATAGTATTTTTGGGCATACGCCGCCGGCGACAGGAAGCCCAGTCTAGCCTGCAGACGCTGCCGGTTGTA
>Ga0315274_10001827_pt1 | contig 32594 bp, 26 predicted proteins | sample YL17G02_20_MG_FD_203700 | JGI IMG/M metagenome (GOLD analysis project Ga0315274, IMG submission 203700) | Sediment microbial communities from Yellowstone Lake, YNP, Wyoming, USA - YL17G02_20 | ecosystem: Environmental > Aquatic > Freshwater > Lake > Sediment | place: USA: Wyoming | collected...
CCCGGGAATCGTACTCCGCGAGTATCTATTTTATACTTGAAATAATAGTAGTCACAGAGTAGTTCTCCGGTTACCTTGGTTAACCCGTAGATAGTAGTAGGTCTTTGAATAGTCTCTTGTGGGGTGCTATCTTTGGGGGTAGATGGACCAAAAGCAGCAATCGAGCTGGGGGTAAAAACAGCACATTTGTATTCTCGAGCTATTTCCAGTACATTATATAATCCATTAATATTAACTTTCCAGGCTAATTTAGGGTTCTTTTCTCCACTTGCGGAGAGGATAGCAGCAAGATGAAACACAGTATCTATTTTATATTTTTTGACAGCAGAATAAATTTCTTGTGCATCTAAGCAATCAATATGTTCAAAGGGTCCATCTTGATGTATTATTCCCTCTGATCTTGGTTTGATATCTGAGGCAACAACATTTTCATTTTTATATCTTTTTCTTAAAAAAGGAGTAAGTTCAGAACCAATTTGTCCAAGTGCACCAGTTATCAAGATTTTTTTCATTTTCTTTCCTTTAACAATTCAATTTAGTTGAATTTAGAAGTTCACCATCTATGACGGTAGTAATGTAATTTTGGCTTTGTTAGTGTTATTCCCTGGAAAGAGAGAATCCATCTTTATTAAGTATTGTATTTATGGATTCCGCATCAAGTGCGGAATGACAAAAAGAATTTTTATTCACTATATAAGTTTATCTTTATCTGTTCAATAAAATGAATGGCGTGATTTTTTAAAATCTCTTCACATTTGTTCTGGTCATTTTTCTCCAGGGCTTTTATAAGTTCTTCAAAATCTTTAGGAATTTGCAGAGAATAAGTATCATGTTCTTTGGCAAAGAACCAGAGACGACCGATTCGATTTCGTAAGTTTTTCAAAGTATCAGCTAAAGTTTCATTCTTAGAAGAATAGTTTATTAAATCATGAAATTCAGCATCTAATTGAATTAATCTTTTGCGATCTTTTTCTTGTTTTATCTTCTTAAGAAGTTCCTTCATCTTATTTAATTCTTCCGGAGTTACTCTTTGGGCTGCTAACCTTCCTGAGAGTCCTATTAAGAATAATCTAACTTCAAAGACATCTTTAAGTTCTTGAAAGCTTATATCAGTGACATAAATACCATTATTAGGTATGATGTGAATTAGTTTTTCAGTCTCCAGAAGAATAAGCACTTCCCGAATGGGTACAGCACTAACTCCAAATTCTTTGGCTAATTCTTTAATGCTCAGTACCTGTTTTGGTTTATAATCTAAAAAAACTATCCTTTTTTTAAGTTCTTTGTAAATTTCTTTATTTATCATAAATATCACCGATATATCATAAATATATGAGTAATATATCAATAAAATATTATTATGTCAATTTTATATTCGTATCGCGTATCGCGTATTGAGTATCGTGTGAAGGAAAAGAACTAGAGAAAAAAAGAAGATGAGAAAACAAAAGTAAAAATTTTTTTGCATAACTAATGAAATTAAATAATTGAAAAACATTTCTAATTTTGTTATATTAAGCTTAATAGTGTTTGATTTTTAAAACCCCTATGGGAACTTTACTATAAAAAATTAAGGAGGGATAATCTTGTTTAAGAATTCAGAAAAAATTGTGTGGGTAGATTTTAATACCTTAGAAAGTTTTGTGGTAGATGTTTTTAAAGGAGTAGGAGTTCCAGAAGAGGAGGCTAAAATATGTGCCGATGTGCTGATTACGGCTGATAAAAGAGGGATAGATTCGCATGGTATTGGTCGGTTAAAAACTTTCTATTATGATAGGATTAGGGCAGGTATCCAGTCACCAAAAACAAATATTGAAATTGTTAAGAATAGTCCTACTACCGCTGTTGTTGATGGTCATAATGGAATGGGGATGGTGATTTCCAAAAAATCTATGGCTCTGGCTATTGAAAAAGCTAAAAAAATGGGATTGGGAATGGTAGCAGTGAGAAATTCAACTCATTATGGGATTGCCGGTTATTATGTCTTAATGGCTATTGAAGCTGGGATGATTGGAATCAGCGGTACTAATGCCCGTCCTTCTATAGCCCCTACTTTTGGGGTAGAAAATATGTTGGGAACCAATCCCTTAACTTTTGGAATGCCCTCTAATGAAGAGTTTCCTTTTGTTCTCGATTGTGCAACTTCTATTGCTCAACGAGGGAAGATCGAGCTTTATGACCGAGCTGGAAAGGATATTCCTGCAGGATGGGTAATTGATCAGGAAGGAAGGGCCAGGACAGATACTCATCAAATTTTACAGGACTTAACAACTGGAAAGGCTGCTCTTACTCCATTGGGGGGTATCGGAGAAGAGACTGCTGGCTATAAGGGTTATGGTTATGCTACAGTAGTGGAGATCCTTTCTGCGGCTTTGCAAAATGGAAAGTATCTCAAAATGTTATCTGGGATGCAAGATGGCCAATCAGTTCCAATTAATTTGGGGCATTTTTTTATAGCCATTAATATTTCTGCTTTTACAGAACTCGAATCATTTAAAAAGATAACTGGAGGGATTCTTGGTGCTCTTCGTGCTTCTAAAAAAGCTCCAGGAGAAAACAGAATTTATACTGCTGGGGAAAAAGAACATCTTGCCTGGTTAGATAGAAAAGATAAAGGTGCACCCATCAATAAGAATCTTCAACAACAGATTCTTGTCATAAAAGAAGAACTTGGTTTATCCAAGTATAAATTCCCTTTTGAAAAATAAAATAGAAGTAGTTACCTTACTCGGTCATTCCCGCGAAACTTTTGCTGCGAAAGCAGGTAGCGGGAATCCAGAGTAAAAAATTAGAGGGAAGAGTGTTATGAAATTTAAAAAGAAAATATTAGGGTATGTTCTACTAATTCTTTCTATTTTGATCTTGAGTTCTGAAAATGTATTTTCCTGGAATAGTCACTATTTTTACACTGAGCTGGCGATAAAAAATAATTATTGGATCAATACTTTCCCTGAAATTGAAGTAACTCCTTATACTTATCAGGAGATAGACCAGGATGAGTATAATCCTGAGTTCATTATAAAATATGTTGATGAGGAGATAGGACAAAAAGTAAAGGCTTCCGATATTCTAATCAAATATTCCGATGAACCAGATTGGGATTTAGATACAAATCTGGAATTAAATAGAATACAGACATTAACTGGTGGGAGTCGGGGTTATCGTCATATGTATTCTTCATTATTTGGTGGTTTATTAAGGGGTGGTGCGGCTCCCCAAAGAGCTAATCACTTCTTTGAAATGTCCAAAATCGCCTTTAAAAAAGGAGATAATTATTGGGGATTTAGATTTGCTGCTCGGGCAATCCATTATTTAGAAGATATTTCCCAACCTTATCATACCTATCCCGCTCCTATAAGAGTGCTCTTTAAAAAATTTTTTAAGGTAAAGAAACTAACTATATTGATTACCAACGCTCACTATGGCTTTGAAGATTTTAATGGATATCTTTTTCAGCATAAAAAAGAAGAATTTTATGGAATTATTCCCCAAGTTAAAAAAGTACCAATAGACGATATAGTTAAATCAGGAATTAAATTAAGTAAGGAAGCGAGAAAAGATTTTACTTCCTCTTATCGAGAAAATATGAAAATATTTCCTATTTTGAATAATGATAAGGAATTTCTGACTCTAACAGAGCAAGAAATAATAAAAGCAGCAAATTCAAAAGAAGTTCAGAAGTTGATCGATTTGATGAAAAAAGATATATTGATGGGATTAGGATATTTAAACGGCTTCTTTGACCTATTAAAAAATTCAATTGAGTAAAAATTATAGTTTTTCGCTTTTCTGCTTTAAGTTTTTAATTTAATATAAAGGATTTTACAAAAGATATTAAATAAAATAGAATAAAGGAGAGATATTAAATGAAACAAATTGCACAATTAGATGTTACTGATAATAAAAGATTAGTTTTATCTATAGGTGAGTTTCGGGGAGCAGAGAGGGTTGATTTGAGGCAATATGTGAAAGTAAAAGATGCAGACGAGTATATTCCTACTCCTAAAGGTATAAACTTTAGTGCTGAATGGATAGACGATTTTGTGAAGATGGTAGAAAAATTAAAAGAAAATTAATAAAGATTAAAATAAAATGGTGTTGTTTTTAAGGAGATTAATTAATATGGAAAATGTGAATTATTTATCAGTAGTTGAAGAGGTTATGCAGCAGATAAAGTCTACAGGGGCCTTATTGGTAGTTAAATCTAAAGTGGATAGAAAAATAAACCTAATGACTATTGGTTGGGCCGCCTTTGGATTTATGTGGAGTAAACCTATAATGACAGTTATGGTGAGAAAAAGTCGTTTTACTCATCATATTATCGAAAAGGCCTCTAGTTTTACGGTTAATATTCCTACTAATGATTTAGAGGAAGTCTTAAACTTTTGTGGTACCAAATCTGGTCGTGGTTTTGATAAATTCAAAGAATGTAATCTTTCTATTATCCCTGCTCAAAAAGTTGATACTCCGGTTATAAACTTTCAGGGTTTTCATTATGAATGTAAAATTGTGTATAAAAGTATTATAAATCCTGATTTTCTATGCCAAGAATATAAAGAAGATTTTTATACAGATACAGATAACGACTATCATACTTTCTATTTTGGAGAGATAGTAGCTTGCTATAAAACAATTAGTTAACTAAATTTTATGGTGAAGGACAAAAAATAACTGACAAAAAATTTAATTTAGTTTAAAGAATTATTTATAAAAAAGAAGGATTGTTTAGGATAAATGTAGAAAATAGAAAATAGCATAATTAGAGGGGTCAATTATTGGGTCAGGTCTCAACATTTGACATAAGTTAATCTTAAATGAGGTAACCAGCCAACTTATGTCAAATGTTGAGACCTGACCCCAAGATTAAAAAATATTGAAGGAGGGATAACAGTAATATGCTAAGATTTAAGTTAAGCAAAAAATTAATTATTTTTTCGTTGGCTTTCTTATTGATTTTGAGTTCTATTTCCTTTGTTTTGGCTGCTGAAAAAGAAATTGTGGTATTGTCGATTAATGATTTTCATGGGTCACTTGCACCTAGTGGTAAAAATGTGGGAGCGGCAAAACTTGTTGATGCTATAAAGACTGAAAAAGCAAAAAATCTGGAAGGAACAATTATGGTGTCAGCTGGTGATAATTACCAGGGGAGCGCTATGTCTAATCTCTTATACGGTGAACCAGTTTCAGCGATGTTTAAAGAGATGGGTTTAGAACTATCTGCGGTGGGTAACCACGAATTTGATTGGGGAATTGATAGAATTACTAAATGGGTCGAAGATGGTGGATTTACTTTTGTATGTACTAATATTTACGATAAAAGGACCAATCAACCGGTTGACTGGGCAGAACCTTTTGTTATTATTGAAAAAAAAGGGATAAAAGTAGGATTTATCGGTTTGGCTACTCCAGAGACTGCCTATAAAGCTCTCAAAGCAAATGTAGAAAACTATGAATTTAGAGATCCAGTAGAAACAATTAAAGAGTGGATACCTAAAGTAAAGGATGCTGGTGCGGATATAATTATTGCCTTAACCCATCTTGGTGCATTTCAGGATAAAGAGGGAAACATTAGCGGTGAAGCTGCTGCCTTTGGTGAGGTGGACGGAGTAGATGCAGTAATATCAGCGCATACTCATCAAAGCGTCAGTGGCCTGGTTAATGGTAAACCCCTGGTACAAGCTTATTATAATGGCCGTTCAGTTGCTAAGTTGACTTTCGTTTTTGATGAAAACAATAAATTAGTAAGTGCAGAACCATTTCTGGATGACCTCTATAAAAGACCAGACACCCTTAAAGATGATGCTAACACCTTGGCAATTTATATGAAATACGAAAAAGAATTAGGACCTGTTTTAGGGAAAATATTAGGTAAAACCACGGTGGCCTTAGACCATGATAGATATACCGGTCCATCTTTATTGGGTGAATGGACCTGTGAAATAATGAAAGACAAAGTGGGAGTCCAGATTGCTATGACTAATGGTGGTGGACTCAGAGTTCCTATTCCAGCAGGAGATATTACTGCCGGGATACTATATGAAGTTATGCCTTTTGACAATACTCTGTATACTATGAAATTATCTGGTGCAGATGTTAAAGCAAATATCGAACATGGCATAATGAATGAAGATATTGGCTGGGTTCAGATTGCTGGAGTAAAAGTAACTTATGATCCAAAAGCAGAGGCAGGCAACAGAATTATCAGTATGAGTTTGGAAGATGGAACTCCTGTGGAGATGGATAAGTATTACACTGTGGTAACCAATGACTTTATGGCTACCGGTGGAGATAAATATAACTTTGATAATGCTCTAGATAAATTGGATACTTTTATCCCAGTCAGAGATGCTATGATGGATGCAGTAGAAAAGGCTGGAGTTATTTCTCCTGAAAAACAAAATTGGCTCTCTGAAGCAATAACTGGTAAAATTTATGTGGTAGAAGTGGGTGATTCTGTATGGGAAATTGCCCAAAAATTTAGTACAACGGTAGAAAAGATTGTTGTCCTTAATGAATTAGCTAACTCAAGACTTATTAGACCAGGTCAGAAGTTAATTATACCTACAGAATAACAGTCAAAAGATAAAGGGGGTGTTAGCCTTTAGTTAAAAAAGTATTACCATAGTTTACTTGACTTAAAAAACAAAATAAATATTTTTAGGAGGAGTATAAAAAATGAAAAAATTTGGATTGTTGGCAGGGATTTTTTTATCACTTTTGCTGATTTGTAGTTTGATAGTAGGAGCAGCCGATGAAGTTATCATTGGAGTTTTTGAACCAATGACTGGACCTATGGCAGCTGGGGGGCAGCAGACGGTGGAAGGCATAAACTTAGCTATTGAACAGACCACGGAAGTATTGGGAAGACCAATCAAAGTGGTTTTAGTAGATAATAAGAGCGAAAAAGTAGAATCAGCTAATGCGGTGGCTCGTTTAATTGAATATGAAAAAGTTGTTGCTATAGTAGGTAGTTACGGCAGTGGTAATACTATTGCCGGCGGAGAAGTAGCTAATACAGCTGGTGTTCCAGTGGTAGGATGTTCTCCTACTAATCCTTTGGTTACCTTAGGCAAACCTTATATTTTTAGGGCTTGCTTTATTGACCCTTTCCAGGGTGCAGTTATGGCTAATTTTGCGGTAACCGAACTTAAAGCTAAAACAGCAGTAATTATTCAAGATATTTCCAATGACTACTCGGTAGGATTATCCAATTTCTTCCGCGATGCTTTTATTAAATTAACTGGTGATCCTAAATCTGTTGCTGGTGTTATTTCTTATCAAACCGGGGATCAGGACTTTACTGCTCAATTGACTTATGCTGCTGGTAAGAAACCGGATGTAGTTTTTGTTCCCGCCGGTCAATATGGAGACGGTGCATTGATTATTAAGCAGGGAAAAGAAATGGGAATTACCGGGATATTTTTGGGTGGAGATACCTGGGAAGCACCAGAATTTATTGAAGTGGGCGGAAAAGCTGTAGAAGGTTCTTACTATAGTACCCATTTTGATGCAAGCGCTGTTACCACTAAAGCAGCTGAAAAATTCAATAAAGATTTCCAGGCAAAATATAATAGACTACCAAGTGCCTTTGCAGCTTTAGGTTTTGATGCCTTCAATATGGTAATCGATGCTATTAAAAGAGCTGGTTCAGCAGATCCAAAAGCCATTAGAGATGCTTTAGCAGTAACCAAAGGCTATGAAGGAGTTACTGGAATAATTACTTTAGATCTTAATGGAGATGCGGTCAAAGATGCAATAATTAGAAAAGTGGAAAATGGTGAATTCAAATATATGACCACCGTACACCCCTTCTAATTGACATTTATGAAGCTGAGTTTAAAATAATCTATTTTGTTTTAGATTGAAGAGAGGAAAACCCTCTCTTCAATCTAATTTTTTAAATAATAGAGTCAGTTATAAATAAAAAATAACGATAGGATAAAATTATGAGTCTAAATGTTTTTTTACAAAATCTAATTAATGGAATTTCCTTAGGCTGCTTATTTGCACTAATTGCTATAGGATATACCATAGTTTATGGGATTTTACGATTAATAAATTTTGCCCATGGAGATATATTTATGATGGCAACTTTTTTTGCCTATTATGCTATTGCGTTATTTTCTCTTCCCTGGGGTTTAGCTTTTTTTGCAGCAATAATTTTAACTATGTTGTTGGGTATTACTGTAGATAGGATTGCTTATCGACCATTAAGAGACGCCCCCCGAATTTCATCTTTATGTTCAGCAATAGGAATGTCCTTTTTTTTAGAGAATTTAGCTATAGTGGTGTTTGGAGGAAGACCAAAGCCTTTCTTCCGCCCTGAATTTTTTGACCAAACCTTTATTATCTCAGATATCAGGATTCAGAGTGTATCTCTTATTACTCCTTTAGTTTCCATTTTTTTCTTATTAATATTAACCTATATAATCTACCGAACCAAAACTGGATTAGCTATGCGGGCAATATCTAAAGATTTTGATACTGCTAAGCTTATGGGTATTAACCTGAACCGAACCATTGCCTTTACTTTTGCCATAGGTTCAGGATTAGCTGCTGTTGGAGCAATATTATGGGCTTTACGCTATCCCCAAATTTTCCCCTTTATGGGAATGTTTCCAGGGTGGAGAGCTTTTACTGCTGCAATTATAGGAGGAATTGGTAGTATTAGAGGGGCAATGCTGGGAGGTTTTTTGCTTGGGTTGATAACCATTATGATAGTGGCATTTTTCCCAGAGCAGGCTGGATATAAAGATGCCTTTGTTTTTGTTCTATTAATTTTTGTATTGTTATATAAGCCTGAAGGATTATTCGGTGAAGAATAGGCGGTAGAAAAAGATGAAAAAAAAGAATCTATATTCAGAATTAAATATTATATTAATTCTAATAGTGGTTATATTCATAAATATTGCTCAGAAAAGATTTGATCCTTATATAATCAGGATTCTGAATTTATGTGGTATCTATGTTATTTTAGGGGTCAGTCTTAATTTAATCAACGGTTTTACCGGACAATTTTCTTTGGGGCATGCAGGATTTATGGCCATCGGGGCTTATGTTTCTGCCCTTTTATATATGTCTCCAGAATTAAAAGAAATGAATTATTTTATTACCCCTCTCATCTGGCCTTTTAGTGTTATCCAGATACCATTTTTTATCTCTGTAATTGCTGGGGGAATAATCGCTGCGTTGGTAGGTCTTTTAGTAGGAACCCCCTGTTTACGTTTAAAAGGTGATTATTTAGCCATTGTTACTTTTGGATTTTCTGAAATAATTCGGATAATATTTAATAATTTGCAAAGTATTACCAATGGTCCTCTCGGGCTAAAAGGGTTACCTGCTTTTACCAATTTATGGTGGAGTTGGGGAGGAGCAATATTTACTATATTTTTTATTAGTAATTTAATTAATAGCAGTTATGGTAGGGCTTTGAAATCTATTCGAGAAGATGAAGTAGCCGCTGAAGCAATGGGAGTTAATCTTTTTTATCATAAAGTATTATCTTTTGTAGTGGGTGCTTTTTTTGCCGGTATTGGGGGGGCACTTTTAGGAAGTCTGGTAATGACTATCGATCCAAATACTTTCAATGTCTCTATGACTTTCCAAATTATCGTAATAGTAATTGTGGGCGGATTGGGAAGTATAACTGGAACCGTTATTATTGCTACCATATTTGCAATATTGATGGAATTATTAAGGGTGGTTGAATCACCTATGAATTTCTTCGGTACAAAACTGCCAGCCATTCCCGGGATGAGAATGCTTATTTTTTCCATAATATTGATGGTAGTTATCCTATTTTTTAAGCGTGGGCTTATGGGAGGAAAAGAATTTTCCCTAAAGCAATTCATTAAGATTTTTTCTCGAGATAATAGGGTCATAAAGGAGGGTAGTTAAAAGATGAGCGTTCTTAAAACAGATCATCTTACCATAAAATTCGGCGGATTAACTGCAGTATCTAATTTTTGTCTAACCGTTGAAGAAGGAGAATTAGTAGGCTTAATCGGACCCAATGGGGCAGGTAAAACAACTACCTTCAATATGTTAACCGGAGTATATAAACCCACCAACGGAAAAATTTACCTTTATGAGCAGGATATCACCAAAAAGAGAGTTGACCAGATAACTGCTTTGGGAATCGGCAGAACTTTCCAAAATGTCCGCTTATTTTCTGAATTATCAGTAATTGAAAATGTTATGGTAGGAAGTCATTTACGTTTAAAATCTTCGTTTTTTCAAGCTGTTTTCCATACCCCGCGATATACGAAAGAAGATAAACAAATAAGAGAAGAAGCAAAACAGTTATTAAGTGAGGTACATTTAGATAAATTTGAAAATAAGGTAGCTGGTAGTCTCCCTTATGGAGAACAGAGAAGATTGGAGATTGCCCGAGCTTTGGCTACTAAACCAAAATTGTTACTTTTAGATGAACCAGCAGCCGGGATGAATCCTCAAGAAACTAAGGATTTAATGAGTTTTATCCTAAAAATTCAGGAAAAATTTAAATTAACTATTGTCTTAATAGAACATGATATGAAAGTAGTAATGGGAATTTGTAAAAGAATTTTAGTTTTGGATTATGGAGTGACGATTGCTGAAGGAAAGCCTATTGAAATCCAACATAATCCTGAGGTAATTAAGGCATATTTAGGAGCGGAGGCGAATTATGCTTAAAGTTGAAAATCTAAATGTATTTTATGGCGGTATCCATGCCTTAAAAGGTATTTCTTTCGAGGTACCTCAAGGGAAGATTGTCACTTTAATTGGAGCTAATGGAGCTGGTAAGAGTACTACTTTAAGAACAATATGCGGGTTAGTAAAAGCAAAAAATGGGCAAATTAGTTTAGCAGGAAGAAATATCACCAATCTTTCTACAGATGAAATAGTAAAAATGAGTGTAGCGATGATACCCGAAGGACGAAAAATATTTCCCAATTTAACTGTAAAGGAAAATCTTACTTTAGGAGCTTTTACCAGGGGCAATAAAGAGGAGATTACTCAGGATGAAGAGTGGGTATATAAATTGTTTCCCCGTATTAAAGAAAGACTCTGGCAAAAGGGGGGTACCTTATCAGGGGGAGAACAGCAAATGCTAGCAGTAGCTCGCGGATTAATGTCCAGACCTAAGCTTTTAATGTTGGATGAACCTTCTTTAGGGTTAGCACCTTTACTGGTAAAAGAGATATTTGAGATTATTCAAGAAATCCATAAACAAGAGATGACTATACTTTTAATCGAGCAAAACGCTTTTGCTGCTTTGAAAATTGCCGATTATGCTTATGTAATGGAAACTGGACGAATTGTTTTGCAGGGCACAGGAGAAGAACTTTTACAAAACGAAGAAGTAAGAAAAGCATATTTAGGAGAATAAAACTTTTTTATAAATTATATGCTCATAAAATCCTGGCTATTTAATAGTAATTAACCAGGATTTTTTTCTAAGGTAATTACTATTTTTATCGAGTGCAGAGATATTTATAATATAAGATTTTTTGATTAAAGATTTAGAAGGAGTAAAAGAGATTTCATTATTTTCTGGATTAAAATTAAATCCTACTTTTGCTCCACCTAATTTCATAGATAGAGTTTTTACATCATAGTTATTATCCTCTAAAATTGCACCGATCTTTACAAATTGATCACTTTCTATTATACCGTCATCAGGAAAGATTTTGGAAGTGTGAAGAGGTTGTTGATTTAATATCTGGATAAAAGAATTAAATAAGTTGTTTCCAAATATAATCTGTCGATTTAATGAAAAAGGGTCAGTGTTAAGAGTATTATTCATAATGTTTGCATTAAGAATCCCTTCGTAATCTGCCTGAATAACTAAATTTATAATAGTTGGGCTATAAACTCCATAGGGATAGGCAAAGAATTTTACTTTACCCCCTATTTTACTTTCTAAAATTTCTTTAGATAGAAAAATTTCTTTTTTGATTCGAGCCAAATAATTTTCGTAATTTTCATTTTCTTTATATTGAAGTAGATTACAATGGCTTAAAGTATGAGAGCCAATTTCTAAATTGTTTTCAGTCATTTCCTTAATCTCTCCCCAGGTAAGACTGTTGCTGTTTTTTTCAATAAAATCGGTGTATATAAATAGGGTAGCTGGGAAGTTATATTTTTTAAGTACAGGGTAAGCTAAAGTAAAAGTAGATTTAAAGCCATCATCAATGGTTATTACTACAGGTTTTGGTGGAAGCTGACCATTTTTTAACCCTTTAAGCAATTCCGAAAGAGAGATTACCGAATAATTATGAGTGGCTAAATAGTTCATCTGTTTTTCAAATTCTATAATATTAATACTATAGCTGCTGCCTAGATCTTTAGTAAAATTATGATAGGTCAGGATAGGGATGGTAATTTCTTCAGCATAGACAATATTATTGGTATTTAAAAAAATGTTTTGATAGAAAATTACAGAGGTTAAAATCAATAAAACTATGAACAATTTGAAGATAAGTGATAATTTATTTTTTTTAACCGGGAAAGAATGTAAATTTTCTTGACTTAAAAACATGTTGTATCCTTAACTTATAAATATTAATAGTGTAGTATATCACATAACCTACTATATTTGAAATATTTATTAATCTATGGATGGTAAAAAAAGGGTGGAGGTCATTTAATAAGGTTATTAAGGATAGGGAATATTTCTTTTAAGTGAGTGATTATAAAGTCTGCTTTATTCTTATCGGTGTCCTTTTCAGAGGATTTATTTATCCAGATGGTAGTCATTCCCATATTTTTTCCACCTACTATATCTTTTTTGTAAGAATCGCCAATAATAATGGATTCTTCTCCCTGACAGCCAGCTTTGTTTAGGGCAACCTGAAAGATTTTTGCTTCCGGTTTGTAGATTTGAACTTCTTCCGAAGTGGTAATAGAGTCAAACATTTCTTTAATACCAAAGACATTAAATTGAAATTCTTGAAAATCTTTATCAATATCACTGATAATTCCTAGATGGATATTAATCTCTTTTATTTTTTGGAGAATTTTTAAAGTTTCGGGAAATAATTTTATATACTTTTTATGATTTTCAAGAAATGATTTTTTTAACCATTGAATATCTTCTTCCGAAGGCTGGATATTATATTCTGCAAGTACTCCTCTAAAAGCTTTTTCAGTAGATTCGCGAAGAGGAGAAAATAATGTTTCGCTCGGATCACAATCCAGCAAAGTCATCTCTTTAGTAAATAGAAAAGAATTATATTTAGTTACCATATTTTCCGGAAGGGCTGAGAGTCGGTATTTTTGAATAATATCTTTCATCATATTTAAATGAGCGACAACATCACTTTCTGCGTCCATTAAGGTTCCTCCAAAATCAAAAAATATGGCTTTATATTTTTTTACTTCCTTTTTATCTTCTTTTTGCATTTCATCCTCCTTGATTTGTATATTCAATTACTTTCTTTTTTAAAGAGAAAAGATATAAAAATTCTGTATATATACGGGTTTGATGAATCAAACCCCTACATTTATATAGAGGGTAATTTTTTTATAGCTTTATTCTTTTATCTGGGTAAGTAAGAGTAAGGTTATTAGAGCAAATATTAGTCCAGCCCAGAAGGGTGATTGAGCTCCCCATTGGGTTTTTAAATATCCACCTAAGGAAGGTCCGATGGAACCGATTAAACCAGTGCAAGTGCCGATAAAACCGATTACCAATCCTCTTGATTGTTGATGGGATATATCGGCAAGAAATGAATCATAAGCAATGTAACAACTCTGATAAAAAATGTATGATATGGCAAAAAGAAGAATAATTAACCATAATGAAGTACTTAAACTCCATAAAAGTATAAATATTCCAAGACCCAATGCACTAGATAACAACACTTTCTTGTTGCCTAACTTATCAATGATTTTTCCTCCCCAAAGACTATAAATAACTGCTGAGAATCCGCCTAAAGCAAAAAGTAAATTGATTTTTGATTTATTTAAATTCATTATTTCATGTGCGTTTAAAGATATAAAAGGCCCATTAACTGTAAGATTAAATAATAGAAGTAGAGAGGAAAGGGCCAAAATTATCAACAGCATCTTTTTATTAAATAATTTTTTATAAGAATCAAGTTGATTGATTTTTGAACGGTTATAATGAGTTTCTTTTAACCAGATTGTTCTGCCCAGAGCACATAGAAAGGTAGCAAGAGAACTAAGATAAAATAAATATTTTATTTCTATTCGGGGAATCAATATCATTCCTATAGCTGGACCAATGGTAATTCCTAAAACAACAAAAAGTTCAAATATACTATAGGCTATCCCCCTTTTTGTTTTTGGAACAGATTCAGCAATCATTGAATAGAAAGAAGGTAGTTGAAGGGCGCTTAAGCTATTAGCGATGATCAAAAAAAGTATTAAAGTTGTCCAATGAAAAGAATTAGCGGCTAAAAAATAGCAAAGCGGAAGGGCAAAGGTGGGAATAATTATCAACCGTTTTCTTCCGAAAATATCAGAAAGTATTCCTCCTAAAAATTGCATTAGGGCATAAGAAAGAGCAAGCAAGGTGTAAGAAAATCCTACTTGAAAATCGTTTGCTCCTAATTCTAAAAGATAAATAGGAAGAATAGGATACCAGGTAAAAAAAGTAGTTACAATAAGAAAAACTGTAAAAGATAATACAGAAACATTTTGTGCCAGGAATAAGGATTGACGGATTTTGGTTAAGAAATTCATTATAAAACTCCTCAAGTTGAAATTAGTACTAAATTTTTTATATAAACTATGGTAAAATATGAATAATTATAGCATAATAAAAAAGATAAGGCAGTAAATGAGAAAAATAAAAGGGAAAAAGATCTTAGGGAAGAATATTATAAAAAAAGGAGTGATATAAATGGAATTGAAGACAATAAAAATGGAATTTCCTGAGGATGCCAATATAATTATTGGGCAGACTCATTTTATTAAAACTACAGAAGACCTTTATGAAGTGATGGTTAACGCAGTGCCGGGAATAAAATTTGGTCTGGCTTTTAATGAAGCCTCAGGTCCTTGTTTAATTAGAGCAGAAGGAAATGACCAGGAATTAAAATATTTAGCCATAAAAAATGTAAAAGTTATCGGAGCAGGGCATATTTTTGTAATTATCTTAAAAGATGCTTTCCCTATTAATATATTAAATAGTATTAAAAATTGTCCTGAAATTTGCACCATATTCTGTGCTACAGCCAATCAAGTTGAGGTTATAATTGCTCAAACCGATTTGGGAAGAGGAGTATTAGGAGTGATTGATGGATATCCACCTAAAGGAGTGGAAACCAATAAAGATGTCCAAGAAAGAAAAGAATTTTTAAGAAAAATTGGGTATAAACTTTAAAAAATAATAGAAGTCAGAAGTCAATTGCCACGCTTCGATAAATCGAAGCTCGCAATGACAATATACTAACTAACGACTAACGATTATTCACTAACGACTAAATTAATTGTTGAATTGGAAAATTATATTTAATATGAAAAGGAGTGAAATGAATTATGAGAAGTAAACTTTTTAGATCAAGTAAGGATAGCATGATTGGAGGTGTATGTGGAGGGATTGCTGAATATTTTGATATTGACTCTACCCTGGTTAGATTACTAGCGGTATTGGTTGTCCTTTTAGGCGGTGCAGGAGTTGTTGCTTATATTATTGCCTGGATTGTAATCCCCAAAAATCCGGAACAAGAATCTGATGAAAAATTTGAAAAGAGAGAAAAAATAAAGGAAAAGATTAAGAAAGGCGCTGAGAATGTTATAGAAGAGGTTAAAGAGCATTTTGAATCAAAGGGATCTAATCATAATACAGAAAGAAATAGAAGGATTTGGGGAGGTATAATTGTAATAATTATTGGGGTAATTTTTCTATCTGGCAGTCTTTTCCCCTGGGTGGTTTGGAGTAATTTATGGCCTCTAATTGTAATTGCACTTGGTATAATCATTATGGTTCAGGCATTTAAAAAATAATTAATAGGGGGTTTATGTCATTAACTGAACAGATAAAAGAGTTAGGACCAGAAATTGGCCTGGAGATAATTAGAATTACTAATGCTGAAGACTTTCCGGAAACAGAAAAGCAGATTATAGAAAATATAGAAAAGGGTTATATCCCTAAAAGTGATTATTATACTACGAAAAATATTTCAGCAGGTTCTAATAATCTACAGGTGAACAGAATTGGAAAAAGATGTAATCCGAAGAGTATTTTAAAAAGAGCAAAGTCTATAATTAGTGTGGCTCAAGATTATTTGATAGAAGAGACAGAAAATATAACCGATAAAAAACAACTTTGTGGAAAAATTGCTAAATATGATGTTGGTAATTTCTATTATGATCTAAAATTAAAATTAAAAAAGATAATTGATTTTATAAATCAAAGAAGTGATTTTAAATATAAATCTAAAAATAAATCTTGTTATGTATCTTTAGTGGAAAAGCCAATTGCCGCACGAGCTGGGGTTGGTTGGTATGGAAAGCATGGTATAATTATTACCGAAAGATTTGGTTCCTGGGTAGTCTTGGGAGAAATTATTACTGAATTAGAATTACAGGCAGATGCTCCGCTTCTCCAAAGCTGTGGTGATTGTAAAATATGTATAGATTTGTGCCCCACTCAAGCAATAGTTTCTCCTTATATAGTCGATCGCACCAGGTGTCTGCAATATATTTCCGAAAGACCAATGAAAGTACCTGTAGCTTTCAGGGAAGTCTGGGGAGATAGATTATATGGTTGCACCACCTGTCAGGAGGTTTGCCCAAAAAATATTAAGATAAAACCCAGAAAATACCAGCCCAAATATGGATATATCAGTTCAAGTGTTCCCTTAATACCACTATTACAAATTAGCGAAGAAGAATATCAAAGGTTTTTTGCTTATAACCAGATTGCCATGAGACCCAGAGAAGCAATTAAAAGAAATGCCGCTCTGGCTTTAGGAAATATCGGCGATCCTCGGGCTGTTAATCCTTTGGTAAAAGTCTTACAAGAAGATGACAACTCGATGGTGAGAGGTCATACCGCCTGGGCGCTGGGTAAAATTGGAGGAAAAAAAGCAAAATTTGCTTTAGAAAAGGCTCTAAAAATAGAAGAAGATAGAGAAGCAGGAGAAGAAATTATAGATGCCTTGAGAAGGTTGGATTTTAGAAGGAAGGATATAGGAAAGAATGATACAGGTAGCAGGATTGACTAAGATATTCAATGATAAAAAAAGAGGTAAGGTAGTAGCAGTTAATAATCTGAAGTTTAACTGTAGGGAGGGGCAGATATTTGGATTATTAGGTCCTAATGGAGCAGGTAAAACTACCACTTTACGGATTTTAGCTACTATGATGCTCCCCACTAAAGGGGAAGTTATAATAAATGGATTTGATGTGGTTAAAGAAGCAAACAAAGTAAGGAGGCAGGTAGGATTTTTATCCAGCGAAACAGGTTTATACGACCGCTTTACCCCTCGAGAGACTATAAAATTTTTTGGCCGAATTAACGGGATGGAAGATAAAATTATTGAAAAAAAAATGGCTGAAATATTTCATAATTTAGATATGGAAGATTTTCAAGAGGTTAGAGTACATAAACTTTCCACCGGAATGAAACAGAAACTCTCTATCGCCCGCTGTATTATTCACGATCCCCCCATATTGATTTTAGACGAACCGACCTTGGGTTTAGATATAATTACTGCTCGAACTGTAACTGAATATGTTAAAAGATTTAGAGAGCAGGGAAAATGCATTATTTATTCTACTCACCTAATGCGGGAAGCGGAAAGATTGTGTGATGTAATAGCAATTATTCATCAGGGCAATCTTATTACTCAGGGAACATTAGAAGAATTGAAGAAAAATTCATCATCTGAAGATTTAGAAGAAATATTTTTTGAATTAATAACTCAAGGAGAGAATTTAGAATGAATTGGAAAAATATCAAACTTATTTTTATTAAAGAGTTAGTGGGGACTGTCCGGGATAAAAGGACCATAATTGCTATGATAATAATCCCTTTAATCTTTTATCCTCTTTTATTTATGGGAATTGGCTATTTTAACCAGATGGGAAATGAAATATCAGAGGAGGCTATCTCTAAGATTATAATAATCGGAGCAGAATTTTCCCCTCCACTGGTGAAATATTTTCAAAACAACCCAAAAATTGAAATTCTTTCTATACAAAATAACCCTCTACTTAAATTACAAAAAGGGGAAGTCCAATTAATTTTAATCATCCCTTCAGATTTTAAAGATAGAATAGAAGAAGGAGAATCCTGTCCACTTATTTTGAAATATGATGCTACAGAGACCAAATCAAGGATAGCTCAAAAAAGAATTAGTCAAGTAATTGCAGAATACGAAAAGGAGATAATTTCTCAACGGCTTTCTATGATGCATTTAAAAGAAGAATTTATTCGTCCTTTAATTCTTCAAACCGAAAATGTAGCGTCACCACAAAAAGTGACTGGCTCATTGTTGGGAGTTTTACTCCCTTATTTGATTGTAATACTCATCTTTGTAGGAGCGATGCATACAGCGGTAGATATTACTGCTGGCGAGAAGGAAAGAGGGACTATTACTACTTTATTAGTAAGTCAAATAAATCGATTAGAAATTGTATTAGGAAAATGTTTTGCCGTAATGTTGATCTCTTTTATCAGTATGATTTTAGGTTTGATAGGGCTTACTCTGGCCTTTTTATCCGGAACTTCTATTATGGGAGGCATAGAAGGAGTGGAATTTGGAATTTCTTTTAGTACTATCTTTTTGCTATTTTTAGTATTACTCCCTTTGGTCGGATTAGCTAGTGCAGTTTTGATAATGGTAGGTATATTTGCCCGCAATATTAAAGAAGCTTCAAGTTATATTACTCCTATCTATATGCTGACTGTCTTTTTAGGAATAATCTCCATAAGTCAAGGAATAGAATTGAGTGGTAAAATGTTTTTAGTCCCGGTATTAAATAGTAGTTTTGTTTTTAAAGAAATACTAATGGGGAAGATTTATTGGAGTCACATTATTACTACTTTTAGCGCAAATATGGTTATTGCTGCCTTAGCTCTACTAGGTGCCACTCGTCTTTTTACTAAAGAAGAAGTTCTTTTCAGAAGTTAAAAATAGTACCCTAAGGCCGGTAGGACAGGCGTCCCCTGTTTTCACTGGGGCAGGCTCGCCGGTCCTAAAAGGTGATAAGCAATGGAAGAATGCAGCCAGGTTATCAATCAAGAAAAACAAAAACAAGCAAAAGAATATCAGAATAAAAAAATTCTTTTTAAAATAGTTGGGGCCGCTCTTTTTTTAAGCTATTTTTTAATATTAATCTTCTGCAACTTTTCTTTTACCATTAAAGAAAAAATATTGCATTTTATTGATCTGGAATGGCAGGTTATCGCCCTATATATTTTCTTTGTTCTAACTGCTTATAATTTAATTTCCTTACCTTTAGAGTTTTACACCTCTTATACCTTCGAGCACAAATATCATTTTTCTACTCAAACAGTCAAAGATTGGTTCAAAGATTATTTAAAAAGTTATCTTTTAAGTTTAAGTTTGGCTGTCCCTATTATGGAAGGAATTTATTGGGCTATCAGAATATTTCCTCTAAATTGGTATCTGATAGTATCAATCTTTACTATTTTTTTAACTGTTCTTTTAAGCTATCTTTCCCCTATATGGTTGACTCCTCTTTTTTTTAAACTGAAAAAGATAGAAGAAGACAATGAATTAGTCCAAAGGTTAATTAGATTATGCAATAGGATAAATACTAAAGTTAAAGGGGTTTATGAAATAAATTTTAGTTCAAAGACTACTAAAGCCAATGCTTATCTTTCTGGATTAGGGAATACTCGGAGGATTGTAATAGCCGATAATCTTTTAGAAAATTTTACTCTCGACGAAGCAGAAGTTGTGTTTGCTCATGAATTAGGTCATCAGGTTCACAAGGATCTTATAAAAGGAATATTTTGGATCAATTTGATGTATTTGGGCGCTTTTTATTTTACTAGTCTTATTTTAAAAAAATTTAGCTTTTATTTAAGATATGAGTTAAGTGATATTTCCAATTTCCCTGTTTTCGCTTTATCTATGGTGGTTATTATTTTTTTATGGGGTATTCCTCTTAATTTTTACTCTAGAAAGAGAGAGTGGAATGCTGATAAATTTGCTTTAAAAATAACTCAAAAAGTAGACGCTTTTATAACCTCTATGGCCAAGTTTACCAACCGAGATTTAGCTGATGCCTATCCTTACCCTTTAATTGAATTTCTATTTTATACCCATCCTTCTATTAGCAGGAGAATAAATTACGCTCAGAATTTTAAAAAGAAGATTGGTTAAAATGTAAAAAAATAATTTTGAATTAATAGTTTATTATTATATTATTAGAGAAATTGTATTATAATATTATAATAATAAAGATAGATCCTAATCCTTACTAGAAATTTTAGAAATTGCTATTTTATTCTGAAATCTTTTAGCTTTTTGTAACCTTCGAAGTAAGGGAACATATTTACTAAATATTTTTTAATAAATTCAAGGAGGAAGCATTGATGAACTATTTTCTAACCGAAGAACAGGAAATGATAAAAGATTTAGTAAAACAGATTGCCCAGGAAAAGATTGCTCCAGTAGCTATTGAATTAGATGAAAAAGGAGAATTTCCCTGGGAACTTATGAAAATATTTGCTCAATCAGACTTGTTTGCCATGTTTGTTCCAGAGGAATATGGTGGACTGGGGAAGGGTGTTTTAGACTTGTGTATTATAATAGAGGAATTAAGTAAAGCCTGTGCTGGAGTTGCTGTATCTTATGCTGCGAGTTCTTTAGGCACTTATCCTATAATATTATTTGGTTCAGAAGAGCAGAAGAAAAAATATTTACCTCAGATAGCTAAAGGGGAAAAATTAACTGCTTTTGCCTTGACCGAATCAGATGCAGGCAGTGATGCCGCAAGTATTCGTACCACTGCGGTTCGTGATGGTGATGATTATATTCTAAATGGTAATAAACAATGGATCACTAATGGAGGAGAAGCAGAAATTTACACTGTAATTGCTATAACAGATAGGGCTAGAGGTAGTCGTGGTGCTTCAGCATTTATAGTAGAAAAAGGAACTACTGGTTTTAGTTTTGGTAAAAAAGAGAATAAAATGGGAATTCGTTGTTCTGCTACTCGGGAACTAATCTTTAATGATTGTAGAATTTCTAAAGAAAATTTAATCAGTGGAGAAGGTAAGGGATTTTTAGTGACGATGAAAACCCTGGATAAGTCCCGTCCCGGAGTAGCAGCTCAAGCTGTTGGTATTGCTCAGGGGGCTTTAGATGATGCGATAAAATATGCCCGGGAACGGATTCAATTTGGAAAATCTATCTCTTCTTTTCAAGGGATTCAATTTATGTTAGCTGATATGGCTACTCAGATAGAAGCAGCTCGAGCTTTGTTGTATGCGGGAGCACGATATATTGATAGTAATGCAAAAGATATTTCCAAAATATCCTCAATGACCAAATTATTTGCTTCTGATGTAGCGATGAAAGTTACCACTGATGCAGTACAAATATTTGGTGGTTATGGTTATATGAAAGATTATCCGGTAGAAAAAAGAATGAGAGATGCCAAGATTACCCAAATTTATGAAGGGACTAATCAGATACAAAGGGAAATTATTGCCCTACAATTAATTAAAGAAGCAGCTAAAAATAGAAGGTAAAATTTGGTGCCTGGCACTAAATTTTACCTAAAAACGAGGGATAGTTCTTTATGAAAAAGCGCCTTATTTTTGTAATAATAGTATTTTTAGTTTTATATTTAACCATTTTTGCCCAAGAACAGGATGAGGACAAAGAAGCAATTTTTGCCCAAAGAAGGCAGAATATGGTAATCTATCAATTAGAGAGTCGAGATATTACTGATTCAAAAGTCTTACAAGCAATGCTTACTATCCCCCGCCACGAATTTGTCGATGAAGGAATTAGAGAATCAGCTTATAATGATTACCCTCTTCCTATTGGTGAAGGTCAAACTATTTCCCAACCTTATATTGTAGCTTTAATGACACAGCTTTTAGAACTAAAAGGAGGAGAAAAGGTTTTAGAAATAGGAACTGGTTCAGGTTATCAGACAGCAGTTTTGGCAGAGATTGTGAAAGAAGTTTACACTGTCGAGTTATACGAGAGTCTTTCTAAAAAATCAGAAATATTATTGAAAAAATTAGGTTATAAAAACATTTATTTTAAAATTGGTGATGGTTATTATGGTTGGGAAGAATATGCCCCTTATGATGCTATAATAGTAACTTGTGCCCCTGATCATGTTCCCCCGCCTCTTCTTAAACAGATTAAAGATAATGGAGGACGAATAGTAATACCTTTGGGTGGAGTATGGATGGTTCAGACTTTGATGAAAATTAAAAAGATAGAAGGAGAAGTCAGTTCTGAGGGGACTATGGGTGTAAGGTTTGTCCCGATGATCGGGCATAGCAGATAGGGAGGGAACAGGGGACGGTTCTTTGTTCTTTTTTTACATTCTAGTTCAAATAAAAGTTTATGTCCTGGCATTTTTACCCGCTACTCATCGATTCATTTATTTTCCACCAAGATACCGGTATGAAGAAAGATAAAAAAATTTCTAAAAAAAAAGGATTTTTTAAATTATTATAGTATAATAAAATATAGTAAAAAATAAAATAATTTCTTTTAAAATATTATAAAATAAATAAAGGAGATAGATATTATGAGAATAAGAAAAGTACTTACACTTCTAATTTTTCTTTCCATTTTAGCTATGATGAGTCTATCAGCTTTTGCAGCCAGTAGCTCAAGCCTGGCTAATAAATTTCAATCCAATGGTGACTTAATTCAAAGTTGGTATTGGCTCCGAGATAATAATATTCAAGATTACGCTCAGTGGACTTTTGAAAATATCTCCTCTGGAGACAATGATTTAACCCTTGATATTACTGTCTTAGCCACTGACCGTCAGAATGGCGGCAGAGGTTTCCCTGCGGATTTCCTACTCATCTATGAAGTTCCAGGCGGAAATGTTTTTATTACTCAAAAAGTTAGTTTACCCAATGTATCATCAGCAAATGATCCGGTGGGTTACACTTGTAGTGGTCAGGTTATTATCCCCGGATCAGATCTTAAAGGGGCCTCGGTTCTCTTTCTACGAGCTGAGAGGATCTCTCCCCATACTAATCACCTAGCTTTTAACAAAGATAGTATTAAAATAATAGAAACTACAGCAGAAGAAAATTACCCCCCTTACCAAGGAAATCAATTACCTGATACCAATAATCAGAATGAGGCATTTTTAATTCAACCTGGTATTTATAACGGAAGTCTTGGTGGGCAAATATCAGGAGGTCAACGGGACAATGAGGACTGGTATAGTATAAACCTTCAGGCGGGACAGATTATTAATCTTCAACTTATCCAACCTTCTACTGGATCCTTTACTCTTTATCTGAGACCACCTGAATTAACTTCTAATGTGGGCAGCGCTACCATTCAGGATAATACCAAGATTCTGCAGTATATAGCCAATATTACCGGGATTTGGTATATTAAAATAATTCGTTCTTCTGGTGAAGGAGAATATCAACTTTCCATAAATATTCAGAATCAGAATGATGCTGGTAGTAATCGAGATGCGGGAGACACTCCTGAAGAGGCAATCGCCCTTTATCCCGGAATCTTTACTGGATTCTTGCAGAGAGCAGATAATGTTGATTGGTATAGTATAAATTTACAAGAAGGACAGACTATTAATCTTCAACTTTCTATGCCTTCTGATGCCTCTTTTGGTCTTTCTTTGACTCGCCCAGGCTCTACTTCCGGTGTAGGTTCAGTCCAAACCCTGGATAAGATTAAGACTCTTCAATATTTAGCTAAGGTTAGCGGAATTTGGCAGATCAAGATAATCCGTTCTTCGGGAGAAGGAGAATACCAACTTTCAGTAAATCTCTCTGTTTACCAATCTGATCAAACAGACCAATCACAGTCTGGTTCCTCACAAATATTTTCAGCTAATAAATTTTATTCCAATGGTAATTTAATTCAGGACTGGTATTGGTTGAGGGATTCTGCTCTGAAGCAGTATGCGGAATGGACCTTTGAAAATGTTCCTCCAGGAAATACCGATCTAACCCTGGATATTACTGCACTTGCTACTAAACAGGCTGACGGAGGAAGAGGTTTCCCAGCCAAGTTTAAGCTTATTTATGGGTTTCCAGGAAGTGGTCCAATGGGAGGCGTATTTCAAACTATGGAGTTAACTTTACCTAATACCTCACCTCGAAGTGATCCGGTTGGTTACACCTGCCGGGGATTAATTATGCTTCCCAGGTCTTTTATTTCCGGAGCTTCTACTTTTTTCTTTAGGATAGAACGGGTATCTCCTAATGATAATCATGTAGCTTTTAATAAGCAAAGCATTACTTTATCTACTGGAGAGCAAACTTCTGGTTTTTATCAGACAGGAAGTCCGACTACTAAATAAGTATCCCTAAAATTTTATTTAAAACCTACTATAAAAAGTGGTAGGTAATGGTAAATATTAAAGGATAAGAGTATCTTTATTTTTTAAAGATGCTCTTATCCTCCCTAAGAAGAGTATAAAAGTTTTAAAGAAAACAACTAGTATAAAATGGAATCAAAAATATAAAATTAGCCTAAAAAATTAATTTTTTCCATAAACTATCAAAAAATCTATATTTTATATTTTATAAAAAAATTATAGAAGTAAGGATTATAATTATGAATAAAAATTATTTAAAGATAGAAGTCATTTTTTTATGGTTAGTAATTATAATACTAATTTTTTCCCTCCTTGTTCAAGCAAAAGATGCCAGAGATACTCCCCAGTTAACCTCTTTGGAAGCGGCTGCCCTGGCTTATCGAGAAGCTCGAAAGTGGGACCATGAAGCGGTCTTATGGTATATGAATCCTCCGGGAAGAGGATTAGATTATCATTGGGGAGAAAATGACCTTTCCTGGGAATGGGGGATTATTTTTGTGCGACCCCGAGATGATAAAAGTTATTATATCCAAATTGTAGATAATCAAATTGTCTCAATAGAAGAAGGAGGAGAATATGTCAAAAGATTATCCCTTATTCTTCCTTCTTTTCCTAAAGATAGACCGGGAATTTCCATGCAGGAGGCAGCCCAGGTGGCTTTTGCTGCGGGCGCTCCTTGCTGGGATAGAGCTTCATCAGTATATATTATCGATAGTTCTGTGAGCACTTATCGAGGAAAACCAGTATGGTATTTTCTTTTTGACTCTCAGTTTGCAGCTTACACTATAGACGGATTAACTGGGGAATTATTAGCCCATGATTATTTTGATCCTAAGACTCTTAAAAAAATTAGTCCAGGAGAAGTAAAATATAAATTTTATCCCGATAAAGTGGCTAAAATCAAAGAAGAAAATTTTATCTACGAATTTTTTGAAGCTATAGATCAAAAAAATTTTGAGCAAGTATTTTCTATGATGGATGAAAACCTCGCTGGAAATGAAAATATGCAGGAGATGTGGAAAGCTAATTTTTCTAGTTTAGACAAGATTAAAGTGATTGGGCTCTATCCTGAGGAAGAACAAAAATGGCCTAATCATCAGCCTCTCTACGAAGTAAATATCTATACGATTTCTAAACCGGGTTCTCCCTATTACGGTTGGGATGAGGGAAGAAATACTCGCTGGATAACTGTTGCAACCGAGGAAGATAAGCGAAAAATAATCTCTATTGCTACCGGGCCTTGAAAATAAGCATAAATTGTTTTTTATATAGAAAAAATGATTCATTATATAGATTGAAATTTATCATTAAAAAGGTGCAGGGTTAGTTCTATGAAAGTTAAAATTACTTTATTTATCATTCTTTTCTGTTTTTTGGGTTTATTTATTTCTAGTGTTTTTGCAGAAGTAACTATTCGCGGGAAAGTCCAATATTGGAATTTAGAGCAGGGGATAAATGCAACAAAAGATACTAAGCCAGAGAATATTGAAGGCGGCCGATATTTACCTGCTCGTCGGTTATTACTAGAAGTAGAATTTGATAGTCCTATTACTATTGACGAGCAAACCTATACCGATGATTCTGGTTACTATGAGGTAACTCACCGAAATCCTTGGTATGGAGACTGGGACGTCGATGTTGAAGTTCGATCAGAGGTTAAACTGACTACTATTAGTGGCGATGTGACTGATAATGAAGTGTGGGCTGCTTGTTATGAAGGTGCTTTTGATATTTGGCCTTATAATGGCCAGACCGGGGACAGAAGTGTAGGAGATGATGAAACCTTAACTTTTGATGTATATATTGGTGGCCCTCAGAATAATATAGGGGAATGGGATGGCGATGAAGAAGGGGAAGGACGCAACCATTTAATAGCTTTTTTTATTGTCCAGGTGATTTTGGATGCCTTCGATCGGATGGTAGAGCAAGCACCCGACCAAACTACCTTTGAACGGGATACCAGTTTATTTTACCCTATTGCTACGGACGTTACTCATTATAATCAAACTCTCAGTCCGCCAGGAGTAGCCTGGATTGATGTGAAAGAAGGATTCTATTATCCGGAGGTAATCGATATAGATATAATTCGCAATAATAGTAAAACCGTAGGACAGAGATGGCAGAGTTTACGTTCCACTCTTACTCATGAATACGGGCATAAGATTATGCATGATGTTTACTGGACTTTACCTAAGCCTCTTAAGTTTTGGGAAAGTTCAGATCATGACATTACTACTTGTAAGAGTCCTGAATTTGGTTGGAAAGAAGGATGGGCTGAATTTTTTGCGGCGGCTGTTTTAAATTGGCCGACTATAAATGGTGAAAAAAGCGATTTATCAAACGTAGCTTTAGCTTATAAAAAAGAATATAACATTGAAGAGGTTTATTATCCTGATACCCAACAAATTTTTCCGGTTGGGAGTCCGGCAGAGATAGTACCCCGGATTGCTTTTGAAGGTAAAGGTGATTTTAATTGGAGAAGTGAAATTCCAGATGATAAGCGGGCTTCAAGTGAAGCGGAAAATGCTGCCGTTTTATGGGATATCTTTGACTTGAAAGGTTGGGAATATCTCCCTGAAGACCAGCAGGAGGCAAAACCTGATGAGTGGTTGACTCCAGTAAAATGGTATGATCGTTTAGAAGATCCGAATTTTGAACATCTCTGGGAGATGATAGCTGGATGGAGAGATGTTGGATTAGGGATAACTGCGGTGAGGCAACCAGATTGTTTAATTGATGAGGGTGATGTCTGGGAAGATAGTTTTTGGTATTACTGGAAGGATAAAGATCAAGGATATGGAAATGATACCGAATTAATGCATGGACTTAAAGCTATTATGTACAATCGTGGTATTCTCAGTACGGAATATGCTGAAAATAGTCCGGAAGTTACCATTACACAGGTAGATCTAGAAAATCAGAAGATAGAAATAGAAGTGACCGAAGAAGATACCGAAGACCAACCCTATTTGTACTATAATCTGTTTTACTGTACCGATTCGAGTGAAGAGCCATTTTTTACTGAAGACCAGCCCTTAAGCGGGGATTGGGAAAATAATACCCTTTCTTTTTCTATCGATGTTTTACCTTTTCAGCAATGGCAAGGGAAAAAATTAATTGTGCTGGTACATGATAGTATGTTAGGTGATTTTACTGAATACCTTAATTTGCTTCCTACCTTAGATTTTAAAGTGGGTTGGGGAGAATTACCTTCTTTTATTCCTCTTAATACTAAAAATCATTTAAATTACGATCTTTATCCAGGTCGGAAAGCTACTATTAATTTTTGGGTAGAAAATACCGGGAAAAAAAATTTTCATAGTAGTAAATATCAGAATACACCTTTAAAATTATCCTTCTTTATAGATAATAATGATGATCAGAATTTTAACTCCAATGAAAAAGTATGGGAAGAGGAAATTGATGATTTGTACGGAAATTCTGGTAAATCCTATAATATTGAACTATTACTTAGTCAAGATAAAAGAATAGCTGACCAGACAGATACTAGTCTTATTTGTCCACCCGGTTTTCACCATTGTAAGTTAATGGTATCAGTTTTAGAAGAGGAAGAAAATAAAGACAATAATTCTATTATTGGCTCAGTGGAATTTATTTCTTCTCCGGAACTTGCTATTCCTGATTTTGCAGTGGAAAATGCTGCTTACACTATCGATCAGTATAAAAATATCGCAGTAAACTTTAATTTAGTAGAAAAGTGTTTAGATGAGGAGATAGTAAATAAATGGAATTTTTATCATCCCAATGATTTTTTTATACCACGATGGGGACCAATTCCTTATGAATTGTGGATAGAAGATGAGCATAATAATCAGCGTCTTTTATATACAGGAGAAGTAATACAGTTACCTTACCATCAAACTAGATACGTTATGTTAGAGAGTATTAATCTTAATTATCTTTCAGCGGGAAGATATCACCTCTATTTACAAGTTAATCCGAAGAGATTATTAACTGAATCGAATCAGGAGAATAACCGAGCTGATCTGGATTGGTTTACATTAAGTGATGATACTACCTCCCCCTGGTATACTAAAGGAGGTGACCGGGGTCATACTAATTGGAAGGACTTAGAGCTAAAACCACCGCTAATTACTGACTGGGAAATAGATACTGCTGGGATTCCGGTGGATATGGTGTGTAATTCTAATTCTTTTTATGTGCTTACCAGTTCTGGTTCGATTGAAAAATACAATACTTCTGGAGAGTTACAATATACCATATCCGGCTTTGATGGAACACCTCTACTGTCATCGGTTATGCTTCTCATTTATCCGGATACTGCAAATGAGAAATTATTAGCTTTTTCAGATGATTATAGGCTAGTTGCAATAAATACTCAGACTGGGGGAAAAATCTGGACTAGTAATCATATATTTACTGAAACAACCTATGGTTCTAAACCTAATCTTAAAGAATATAGTAGAACCCTTGATTTTGATGGCCGTTATCTGGTTGCTGGCTGGCCACTCGTTTTATATAGTTTTAATTCTAATATGAATGCGCCGGTTCTCTTATGGGAGAAAGAAGAATTTGATGCTTACCACGATGGAGACACTTTCATTTTAGGGAATAATATTTTAGCCGGACAATATCTTTATAGCTTGAACGGAGAAGAATTAAATCGTTTTGAGTGGATAAGTGATGAGGCAATACTCCGTTTAAGTAATATCTATACTGATCAATATAATTATAACTATCTTTCCGAGCAGTTAACTGAATTAGAAAATCTTAGAGATCCAGGAAGTCTTTTTTCCAATAATTTACTTGGTGGAAATAAAATGCAATGTTTAGATAATCAGGGGAACAAGCTGTGGGTACTTCCCACTAAAATAGAACAGGAGCACTACTCGCCAAATTCTACTTCCCAGTCTATTCCGGTGTATATTCGTTCCAACAGTGTCATTAATTTATGGAATGGTTTTGAAGGTTATGCTTATGGTATAAATAATCACCGACAGCTATTAGCGGTGGATCTGGAAACAGGTACTCCGGTATGGTATAGAGAATTTGTCTGTCCACCAGAACTTATAGCTGATTTAAAAGAAAAAATTTCTCCTTTTATGCTCCCTCAAGTAGATAGTGGTGCTTTGTTTGGTCAATCTGATTTAACTAGGGGAGAAGGGTTTTCGATAAATATTCAGAAAATTATTCCTTTTCAAAATTCTTTATTAATAGGAACCATTGGTGGTAAAATCTATCGTCTAAGCGCAGCCCATCTTGATCATTTAGAAGTTCAAGGTTATATTCCCTCCATATTTTATGGACCTTCCCGACTAAAGGTTAAGGTGCAAGCTTTTAATGAACAAGGAGTGGAGATACCCTTAGAAGATAAAATTACTGTAACCGGAGATTATATAGATCAAAATCAGCTGAGATATTATTATAATCAAGAAGAAATTTCTCTTCCTATAGGACTTCCTGATTCAAAAATGTATTCAGTCGATTATCCTACCACTCCTTATATTGTAAGCAACCATTTCAACTTTGTGGATATACAGACTTTATCTTCTCGAGTTTCTGTCCCTTTGCTAATTGAAAATATCCAGTCACGTCCCCTAATAAGAAAAGATAAAGCTCAGGCAGGAAAAGAAACTGAGCTATCTATGAACGATGAAGCACAATTAAAATATAAACCCCAAAATAGTAATAACGATGTTAGGTTTTATTATAGTGATTATGGTAAGGAAGACCCTTCCCAGGTAGTACATGAACATTCCTATCATATCATAGTAGGAATTAGCAATGCTGGTGATATAATTAAAGACTATAGTTTTATAGATTTGCAGATTAATTTACCAGAAGGAATGGATACCGATAACCTAACCGTAAAAATAAATAATGAGTTGTATAGTTCATGGTCTTTAAGTGGTAATCTTTTAATTATTCATTGTTTGAATGCTTTTTCAGAACAAAATACGAATAATTTAACTATAATTATTTTAAATTAATCTTAGTGAATTTTTTAAAAATAAAAATAGAATAATTTTCTTGGTCTATTAATTAGCCGGATTTTTACAGACCTAAATGATCTATTAATTAAATAAAAATTGAAGATAGATGAAGGATGAAAATGGAGAGATAAAATAGAAGGGAGTTATTCATGATAAAACATAAAAAGTCTAATGAATATTTCAAAATAGTTATTTTTATTTTAGGGGCTGCTTTTATAATTTTATTTTTTGGAGCGATAAACCTATTTGCTTCGGAAATTTTCTCTATAACAGATCAAAATTCGATCCCCAAAGGAACTATATTTTTAGATGCACAGTCATTTGGAGAAATTATTTTTATCTCTGCAGACCAAAGTATCCTGATTTTTAAAAATTCTACTCCTCAATTAGAAGGATTGCATCCAGGTGATATCCTGTTCTTAAGGGTAAACGAAGATAGCAGTTATGGTAACTTATATCAGATTGAGCACCTTATGAAAGGTGGCTTTAACCGTGACAGCGAAGGGATAATTATTGAAATTATTCCCTGGGTTAGGAATCATCCTCCTCTCATCTCTGGCCTTATTGCTCGATCTTCTACCCTGGAGATTGGCCAGCAAAGCGATTTAACCTGCTATGCCGCAGATGAGGATAAGGATGAACTTTTTTACAGTTGGGTTAGTACGGGAGGAACTATTTTCGGAAATGGTGTTAATATTACCTGGATAGCCCCTCATCAATCAGGTAATTATATCGTTAACTGTGAAGTAACTGATGGTAGAGGAGGCAAGGATATTAGAGCAGTCCAGCTTTGGGTAGCAGAAGAATTTCCCCAATTAACCTATGCAGAAAAAGAGTTAATTCAAAAGTACGGGTGGGGGAATAATCGGGTCATTCGTTGGCCTGATGGTTATGTAGAGGTCTATGATGCCACTAATTTTAGCCGAATGCAGGAAGTTTTAGACCGATGGAATGAAGTGATCGGGGGTAAAGTTATTTTTTACTTAAGTAATGATCCTCAAAGTTCGGTAAAGTTGACTTATAACCCAGAATTAAGGGAAGAAAATCTTTGTTATCATATCGATACTCACTGGAGTAATTATCAGTTATATGCCGCTGAAATAAAGATAAACCCGGATGCTTCTTCTTGTGGTTATCCCCAAAACAGTTATTCCTTATATCTCCATTCCTTCAGTGGAATCGCTGGTTTTGATGTCTGGAAGGGAACCACCATTGATCGGGAAGATTGGCAAAACTTTAATCTTATCTCCGAGATTATGCAGACTATGATCAGAGCCCTTTATCAACTGCCATCTGCTTATAACTTTTAGGCGGAGGTCAATAATTAATAAAAAGTTCTCTGATGAATATCTAATTAAGAAAAGTATAAAATTATTAAAAAAAGAAAAATATTTAATATTAAAGAAATACCTGATTATTTAAAAAAATAAGTAAATTTAAGGATCATAAAATAAAATTAGAGGAGGGAGTTATGGTGAAAACAAAACCAGTTTTGAAGTTGGTGATTTTCTTTTCTATCTTAATTATTATGAATTTATTAGTCTTTGCAGAGGTGGAAAATCAATTACCGGATACTAATAAATTAGAAGAGGCAGCTCTAATTAAAGCTGGTACTTATACTGCTAGTCTTGGTGAAAAAGACGAAGGAGGGCATAGAGATAATGAAGACTACTATAGTATAGAGTTAGAAGAAGGACAGCTGATTATTTTGCAACTTACTATCCCGGGAAATGCCGATTATCAAATTTCTTTGCTGAATCCGAATAAAAACTCCCGAGGTTCTGCTAATGCCGAAAAAGAATTGAAGATCCTGGAATATGTAGCTGATTCTACCGGTAGCTGGTATATAAAAATATCTCGTTCCTCCGGAGAAGGGGAATACCAATTATCTGTGGATATAAAGAATCAAGATGATGCGGCAAGTGGTAAAGATGCCGGAAAATCGGTTCAGGAAGCTATTCTTCTATCTCCTGGTACGATTAGCGGATTCTTAAAAGCAGGAGATAATGAAGACTACTATAGTATAGAGTTAGAAGAAGGACAGCTGATTATTTTGCAACTTACTATCCCGGGAAATGCCGATTATCAAATTTCTTTGCTGAATCCGAATAAAAACTCCCGAGGTTC
>Ga0315274_10001831_pt1 | contig 32578 bp, 52 predicted proteins | sample YL17G02_20_MG_FD_203700 | JGI IMG/M metagenome (GOLD analysis project Ga0315274, IMG submission 203700) | Sediment microbial communities from Yellowstone Lake, YNP, Wyoming, USA - YL17G02_20 | ecosystem: Environmental > Aquatic > Freshwater > Lake > Sediment | place: USA: Wyoming | collected...
TCATTCAATATGGCGAAATATATTGTGTTAATATTATAGCCGATGCTCTTGTCAAGAAAGATATTCAAGCCGTCCAAAAATCAGAATGGACTATACAAGACAAACTTAATTTGATTCCAAGATTACAAAGAGAAGCTAGAGAAATGAGTTACACTCACGGTCCACTTGTGTTCATTAAGGCAAGCAAAGAGTATGGATTAAGGGAGTGGCGTGGAGATAATGCAAACAAAATCATATAGTCCGTTTCCTAAAAAAATGATATTTCTTAATAATCACCGAGATAGAGCGAATGGTGGTTATGCAACTTATAAGTGGTTTATGAAACTTGCTCACGAGTATTTTAAATTTTATAAGGAAAACGAGAAGGTACAGTTCACTTGATATGTTGTGGTTGTGGTATTGAATTCGAATGTGACGCAAAATTTAAAAGTTGCGAAACTGAGATGTGTTTCTGCAAAAAATGTTGGGAAAAAACCCTAACATATAAAGAAAATCCCCAATCTTTCAGAGATTGTTATAATGTTCATATCACGCCTGAGAAGGTACAATTCGATTGATAGAATTAACACGGTATCCTTCAATGTCTCAACGAATTTATTTTACAGACCGAAAACCATTCTTCTTCATAGAGTTGTTTCTTTTTCTTGATATTCCAGAACTTCCAGATTTTCCAGATGATTTTATGATTACTATTAATGATTGGTTAATTCTTTCATTGATAAGAAATTGACTATGGACTTTTTTACGCAAAGTTTATAAGAGACCAAATCTAATATATGAGGTAGTGATTTAAGTATGAAGCAAAAACAAAGATGTGGCGAATGTAAAAGAGAATATTTCACCACAATGATTCGTGTTATAGTTTTTAAGAAACACACTTGCCCAGAAGATAAAACTGATTTGATAATTTCTTCTTCTGGCGAAATCTTTACTTGCCCCAAATGCAATAAGGTTTATCACAAATCTGTTCCAAGAGAGTATAATTCTTTAGGTACAAGAATTGAGGGTTCAAGTAGAGACTTTGTGAAAGCGAATAAAATGAGGGAAAATAATCCAACTATTGAGTTCGATAATGTTTTTGTTCCAGAACAGGTATTATGCCAAAAATGCCGTAATATGCAGAATAGATATACGCAAGCTACTCAAAAACGTGAAAAGAAAATTGCAATGGGCATATCCGATAGTGTACACGCATTTCCAAAGGAAATAACTAATGCAGACATTTATAAACGTGAAATTTTTGAGAAGACTAAAGCCGACTTTCAGGAAACTAGGAAACAAGAGTATATAAAGACCCAAAATGAAGAAAGAGCAAAAGCCGAAGCCGAAAACAAAACTAGACTAGCTAAACAATTGCATGAAGGTATATTGCCTAAGCCTGAAGAGATGAAATCGCTTATTGACCCTGAAACTGCTAAACTCATAGAAGAAGTGAAACAGAAGGATGCTAGAATAGCTGAATTAAAGAAAAAGATAGAGGAAGCAAAGAACCAATGACAGGTGCAGATAATCCAGATGAGATTTGGAAACCTAGTCCAGCGTTTAAGATGTTCCAATGTTTTGACTGTTTCAATCAATATAAATGTGACCAAGACGACACTATGATTACTCCTGATTGTTTCAAAAAGATTCCTAAAGGATTCGAATGGGACGCAAAACATAGAGAATGGGTTGATACCAGATGTAACAATTCAAAGTTAAAGAAACTTGCAAAAACTAGCGTCCCAGTTCTTCTTTCTACCCCATTTAATACTGTACCACTTAAAAGGATTAGAAAGAAAGAACTTCCGTGGCAACGTTACCCACATATTCCCAACCTAGAAGGAAGCGGTAAACTTAGACGTTTACTGTTAGGTAAACATTTGACGTGGACTATTAAGGAAGATGGACAAAACGTTACTATTTGGATGCGTACCAAAAAGTACTGTAAAAAGAAACAGGAAATAGTAATTTCTAGCCACAACAAAGAAGTGTCTGCACCAGACATAGAAACTAACGTGCGTAAATGTCCCCAATATGAAACTATACTGAAACTAATAAAAGACTTTCCCACGTATAGAATAGTTGGTGAATACTGTGCTAAAGGTGCTAGTATAACTGGAATAAAAACTTATACGGAAGACAAACTAATCATCATTGACATTTACAACGTAGCAGAACACAAATATTTGCCGTACATTCAAGTGTATCAGACCTGTTACCATTATGGTCTTCCAGTAGTTGTACTTTTCTCTGTAACTAGACATAGAACATTGAAAGATTTGGATAAGTGGGCGCATCATGTACTAGAATACTGTGACACAGTAAAAGAGTATGGCAAAGATGAAGGCATGGTAGCAAGAGCATATGACGAGAATGGAGAATATGTTATGGTAAAGGTTAAACTGGATATTCCTCTTCCAATAGAAAGAAGAAGAATAGATAATTATCCACCAACATTACCACATATTCCAGTATGTGACATTATGGGTGCTATCAGCCATGTGGAAGCAGACTTTGGATTGGATGGTACGCCAGCTCATGATATGCCATTGATAGCGAAAGCAGTGTCAGAAGAATGTAGGAAACATCTCTACTCAAGTAGAGGTAATCTATTCATATTCTATCAGAAATATATGGAGCGTAAAAAACAATGACCGAAGAATGGGCAAAAGATTGGGCTAAAGCACCAAAGTTTATGCGATGGAAAAATAGTGTCTATCATGAAGATGATTTTACTGATGCTGTAGGTGAACAAGTAATAAAAGATAATCCTTCTCTGGAAATAATTGGAGAAGATGAGAAAAAACAAGCCGAATGGGAAACAAAATTCAACAAGGCATTTACAGACGCTCTTAGAGAAGCCCAACCTATAACGAAAAAAGATTGGGAAGAGATTTGTGTGTATTGGAATTCGTTGGATATGAAGGGGAAAAAATGAATGTTGATAAACAGTTAGATAAATGTGAATTGTGCCTATGTTGTTTCAAGAAATATAGAGAAGAATACGCTATAGATTTTGGTGGAATATTTTTGCGGGCTTCCAATCTTGATTGTAGAATTTGGGGAGAATACTCAGCTTACTATAATCTCATTCAATTGAATAAGGCATATCTAAAACGGTTATATCAATTAAGAAATGTTGATGAAGTAATTTGTCATGAGTTGGAACATGCTTTGATTTATCGAATAATGCGGCGGTTTGGTTTTTCAGAAAGAATATGTGATATTGGTTCTCTTTGTGTTTCTAATCCGTCACATTATGATTTAAAAGATTTACGAGATGAATTGCATAAAAGGAAACAGAAAAAATGAAGACTATAAATATGTCGTGGCAAGAATTTGAGATAGCGGCTCGTGATATTGCGAACCAAATAAAACAATCTGGAATCAAAGTTAGCAATATCTATGGTAAGCCAAAAGGTGGAATAATACTTGCAATCAGATTAGTTTACTTACTTAATAAACCAATGATTTCTAAACCATTCTTTAGTGATGAAGATACACTATACGTAGATGACATAGTTGATTCTGGCGGAACTTTACACGGTGTTTCGAATTACATTGCTTGTCTTTACTATAATCCTCAAGCATCATTTAGTCCACATTTCTTTCATTTCCTTAAACCAGAAGATTCGTGGATTGTGTTTCCGTGGGAATGTAAATAAGTATGGTCTTTCTACCACAAAGTTTATTAAGGTTGTGCACATATATTATATGATGTGAAACTAACTAATGAACCAACATACAAAATTTAGGAAAAACAATAAATTTTTTAATGGTTTAGAGGAAATCAGAGAATACTTTAGAGGGCATCACGGTCAAATTCCAGAAGAACTAAATCTATTTTGGGATACTATTTTTCCACGACCAGAAATGAATGATAACGCATTAAGTAAACGAGTAACTAAAGAAGAGAAGGAATAAAATGTATAAGATATGGGAAAATTTGGCTACGTGTAGTTTGCTTGAGTCGCTTACGCCCGAAGGATGGATAGTAGTAGATGTTCGTGACTTAAAAGACGGTAAAGACAACTCGGTAGAAGCGATAAAAATAAAGATTGCTATGATTGGCAATTTAATGTGTTCTGGACAAAAAGTGGTCGTACGATGCTTGGCTGGAATGTCACGGTCTAACACTATAGCTTGTGCGTCAATGATGCTTTTTGATATAACCCATACGTGGGACCACTTTTGGCATATTGTAGAAAAGGCTTGTCCACGAGCACGACAAAACTTAGACTTTGTAGATACTGTAAAGAAAGCCCTAGAAGAAATGGGTGTCGAAAGGAAACGGTTGTTCTATGACTGAAATAGTATGCACAATGTTTGTTTATCAAAGTGCAGACGTTGTTCTCGAAGCATTAAAATCTATTGACGGTAAAGTTGATAGAATAATATGTTTCGATGGTAGATGGCACGGTTACACGGGACCAGACCATTCAACAGATGAAACACAAAAAATTATATTAGAATTTTCTACGAGTTCAAAATCTCAAGTCTATTATATCGCATTGCCTGTGTTACATCAATGGCAAGCTAGAACTTTGGCACTTCAATATCTTCAAAATGATGATTGGGCAGTTACAATTGACGCTGACGAAGTGGTAATTGAGTGGGACTATAATGTTCGTGCAACACTTGAAAATTCTACGCCAGATAATAAAGCATATAGGGTTTGTTGGGTATTATATAAACCTTACGCTGGGGTTCCTACACCAAGATGTGTCAGAAAAACGGAAACTTTACATTGGAAAAAAAATCACAGATGGATTTCCGATAAAGATGGTGAAATAGATTTAATACATGCTCCCGTTATCCATATCGTAATCAACCATCAACCATTAGCTGATAAGAAGAAGATGCGTCAACAAGCAAATATTTACAAGAAATGGTTAAGAGAATGGGAAAATCAACATGAAGATAATAAATTTGTGGTATGAAACTACTCATTGGAATCAAGAGGATAAACCGTAAGATTTATATATGACTTCTCTTACTTTAAATGTGTGGTAATATTGAAACTTTATAATCCGTTGACTGAAAAAGAACAACAGGATAAGGCTAATAGGATTGCTCAGAAAATTTGTACTGGATGCCGTGCAGACTACGATACTGGTTGTAAAAAATGTATTTGGTATCTTCTTATGAACAGTATGATAGGGGAAGAAGAATTTTGATTAGAGAAAAACAATATCTAATTCAAACTGTTACAAACAAATTCAGTTTTTGTCCCTGTGGATTTTTCTGTAAAGATTGTTTAATGGAAGAAATCTATAATAAGGGACCACTTAAAGGAATATTCTGCCACATTAAATATCACAGTTTTATAGGAAAGATTTACTATGAATGGAAATATAGTCAATCAATAAAGGGTGTAGCGGCAAACGAAATCTATGAAGTGATAATAGATTGACAGAAGATATTTTTAGAAAACCAATTGATGAAGAAGAATTATCCAAAAGTAATTGCGATGAAGAAGATAAAATCTTATTTTGGACAGCCCATCTTACTAATAATTGGGGGTTTAATCCTTCTTGAGCGAAGATTATTCAAATTGTAATATTACGGGTTGTCAAGACCCGAAACATATGATTGAATGTTTTATTTGTAAAGCCAAATATCATTTTGGAATAATTCATTTTTGTCCAACAGGGTTTTATTCATATCCAGTAACATATAATCAAGAATTGAAAGATTATCTAAATCAACCACGAGAAGGTGATGATACAGATAATCCAGAAGACCAGAATTGGTCTATATTAGGCGTTGAAGAAGAAGAAGATAATATTAGAAAATCAAAACGTAAATCCATTCGTTATGGCGGAAAATATAAAGGTCGCCATCATGGTTCTAAACAAAAAGATGCTTAATTTTTTTGTTAAAGAAAAACGGCGTGAACCATAACCTTTAAATAGTAGGTTATCTTCTTTTTCTATGGTTAAATATGGCGGATTTGAAGAAACGGGCATTATTCTTGTTCGATTTTTTACGAGCACATCTGTCAATTTTTTATGATTTTTATCTTGAACTCAAAACAGTTGTAACAAAAAAAAATTATGTCGGAGTATATGTAGGAATCTGTAATGCATCCGAAATTCGGTTATGGTTCAAAAATTGTATTGGCGGCGGCTACACTTGGTCCACTTTAATAAAACTTTTTATTCAGCCAAATTGTGAAAACTGTGAAGAATGTGCAGAAGAAATCATTAACCATGAAGTTCTTCATCAAGTATTAAACAAAGTTGAGGGACCATCAGCAAAAGCGGCTTTAGACAATATTCACAGGTCGTTTTATGTTTATGATTGCCAAACCAAAAAGTGGCAGTTCATAATTAAGTTCGTAAATGAGAAGAAAACCACTAAAACAGTCACTATTATATAAACTTGCTTATAAATATCTTTAAACCATAACCTTTAAATAGGTCTTTGTATATATAAGTTATAGGTGAATTTAAATGGGATATACAAAACAACAGGGGCAACATTTTAAAGACCGTTATCATAATGACCCAGAGTTTAGAAATCGAATTCTTAAACATATTCATAATTCTCAAATGCGTTATCCATTTAGAACATGGGCAAATAAAGTAATACAGGGGCATCGCAAGCGTGAATACCCTTTAGAAATAACTAGACCAGAATTAGAAGAGATGGGGAAACAACATCCTATTTGTGCTTATTGTGGACGCACTCTTAAATATGGTATTCAAAACGGAAAGAAAAAATGGCATCATGATTCAGCTTCTATCGATGTAATAGATATTGCAAAACCATCTACCAAAGATAATCTTCAAATTATTTGTGTTCATTGTAATTCTGCCAAAGCAAGACTAAATGATGAAAAATTCAAAGATTGGATAAAACAACTCTATTTCAAATTTTTTGGACCTATAAAATAATCTCTATTATAAGAATGTTTAGCAACGCTTAAATAGGCATTATCCATGAAATTTTTTAATCGGTTGATTAATTCTACTCACGCAAACTTTATATAGGACTTAATTCATTATTATTCCCAGAGTAATAATGAGTCTTAAACCAATAAAAGAATGTCCCTATTGTAACAGTATAGGTTACAAAATAATACGAAATCCTAATCCAGACCTTACAGAAGATAGATGGATTAGAGTTCCATGTAAAAAATGTAAGGGAGTGGGATTTTTACGGTAATTAGGGGGTTTAAATCAAAACATAAACGAAGTTGGATAGTTAATGAACAATGTTTAAGAGGAATAGGCATAGACAAATGGCGAAACGTACCGTGCGATTTGCCTTACGCTTGTGATGCTTGCCCATATAATAAACCTGAAGGTAAACCAGAAAAAAAAGAGAAGGTTCAATTTACGTGAAATTAGAAAGCATAAAGGCTGGTGACATAGTAGTGTTTGAACGGGATAGGCAAACTCTTCATGCTAGAGTATCTTCTAAAGGTTTCCGTTACATATGTAGTCCATTCACAAATACGGATGAACCAATACTTTTTGTTAGGGTACTTGAGCATCCAGAATGGAAAGAAATAGTGTTAACGAGCAAAGATGTAATAGATGTAATTATATTGAGGGAGAAGGTACAATTTTCATGAAGGACAAACTTCTCATTAAAATGCAAAAAGAAGGAAGATTCATTTGTGGAAACGGAAGCAAAAAGTTTCCGTGTAATGGTAAACGTTGCCAATTTTGGGAAGATTATATTCAACCTCAACGGGTTCCACCATCAAAAGAATAGGTCGAGTTTACATGAAAAAGAAAGAATTGGATTATAATAGATGTCCTAAATGTGGTATTGTTCCTGTTCATAACCCACTAACATGTATGAATAAATGTCCGAATTGTGGGTTTAAATGGACTGATACTTATGCCGAAAATACTCTTTGGCTTTTTTGGAATAGACCAGTAAAGGTGCAATTTACTTGACAGAAAAATTGGCTGTTCATCGTTGGAGAGCAAGACAACTTCGAGAAGATTTGAAGATGTTTCGTGCCAGTTTGAGAGGCGAAATTTGAGAAGGTATATTTTACATGAATCAAAAAGAAATAGAGAAATTATGGATGTGTCCAAACTGTGGAGAAAAAAACTTTATAGTTTGTATTGAGTCGAAATTTGTTCGGACAGGAGAAGAAGATTTGGAAGATTATTATGTGAGTGTTCCTAAAAAAATATGGTGCATGAAATGTCAAAAAGAGTATCCAGTAAATGCTGTAATTGATAAAGAAGTGGTGCAGTTTACATGAATTGGGTATTGTATGAAGAAATGAAGAAAAAGAGAATTGCCAAACTAGATAGGCAACTTCTTAAAAAACAAGAGCGAGAACGAGAACGAAAGAGAAAGGAACAGGTAGTTTTTACTTGAACTACAAACTTTCAACTGATGGGTGGATTATTTCGGGATGCACATTACATAATTTTGTTAATGTTGAATATTGCAAGAACATTTGTAGAATGAAGGAACATTGCAAAGTTTACTTAGCCATACAGAAGGAAAAGATAAAAGAGAAGGTGCAATTTACATGATTGAAATGGTTTGTTGGGATTGTGGAAGAACCTTCGAATGCAACGGAGACAAACTATGTTCCGTTGATACGCCCAATAGGAAATGCTTCTGTAAAGATTGTAAAACAAAATATAGGGGTGGGTTAAGTCATAAAAAGGCTAGAGTATGTTATGAGAATTTGAAAGAAAAGGAGAATGTGAAGTTTACTTGAACGAGTCACGAATTGAAAAGTTGAAGACCAAAGCAAAATGCGGAGACTGTTTAAGAAATGAGTATTGTAACCGTATTCCAGTAAACGACCTTATTGTTGAGGCAATAAAGAAGAAGGGTAAATGTCCAGACTTTGCTATAACTCCCCTACCCCCTTTCACATTTTACTAGCTAAAGTCTTCCACAAAAAAGACGATTTTAATTATCTTTTTTTCCAGAATCCTATACAGTTCAGTTTTGAATCCTTTAGGAACCCAGAAACAAAAATAATCCAAAATCACAGTCATAACAGTAATCACAAAGTTTGCTAACCAGAAACAAAAAAATAGAACTTTTGCCGCCTATGTAGCCTATGTGATGGGGGGGTGTGCCCCTAAAGTGTTTGTCCCTGTTGGTTTGTGTTTTACCCTCCCATGAGAGGCTGACGGTGCAACTTGAGACAATTAATCAACTGATTAAAAGATTAGGGTATGAAGTCGAGGGGGTGAAAAAAAGCCATCTGACCCCCGAACTGAGTCGAATTTTGTAATCAGGACAAATTTCGTGGTGATTTGACTCCCGCCCAAAAAATGACCATAGAGAGATTTTGGAAATTATCGAAATGGGTCGAATTTTGGATTATCGGCAAATTTCGGGCGATAAATTTTTGGAGACCCACCAGCAAGTCCATACGATTTTGTCTTCTTGGAGATGTAGGCATGGATTGAGTGGTTTACTTCGAAACCCGAAGTGCTTACAAGACGGAGAAGAGGACAAAGCATGAAAAATCGATATTTAATCAACTGTTTAAAAAAGTGGTTTTGATAAGTGAGGCGATGGGAAAGTCCATAGGAACCAGCGACAGTTATCAACGTTTGAGCATGAACGTAACAGGCAAACGTTTATAAGTTGCTGTGATGACTACTCTATTAGTGAAAGATATGAATAAGCCTAAATGCTTTGGAAACTTGAAAGCTGACTGTGACGGGTCATGCATTTGCTATAAGGAATGTTTACAGAAAACATTGAAAACCGACATGAAGGTAGAAGAACATAGAAGGGAAGATTAATGGTAGAACACAGATTTATTAAGCGTTCTTTCATAGAAGATGACGAACATCCAACTAGACTTATGCCTCATAACCCGTTTGATTTAGGAGAATTGTAAAATGGAATCGAGAAGTTATGAAGCACAGGCTTTGATTGGATGGATAATGCAGAAGCCAGCTTTTGAACGGCAACTCAGATGGAAAATGAGGGCACGAAATTGGTTGCATTCTATAAAGTGGTAAAGCAAACCAAGAAACATAAATGTCAATACAATTCAGAAGTAGAATGTGTAGCTACTGATATTCCTCAAATATGTCCGAGATGCCACATATTTCAAGAGTGGAGTATCAAAATAATGGAAATGAATTAAAATGGTAAAGTTAGTTTCTAGACTTTGCTGTGGACTCTGCAACCGATGTGTTATTGAAAAAACTTGGAAGGAACATCTCGAAAGTAAAGAGCATAAGTTTCGTGTGCAAGAGTTAATGAGGATTATTGTGGATAACACAAAGAAATATGGCTACCCTGATATTGTAGAGGCAACCAAAGATGTTCGCAAAAAAGCCGATGCCCCAGAGGTTGTTAACTTTGACTGAGTATAAAGTTGGAGACATAATTCGTTATGATAACTCCGTTTTCAAAGTGGTTGGATTCGAAGGGGGAAAAGACGGGATTCCAATTTTAAGAGAATCAAAGGTGTTGGTTCAATTTGACTAAATGCTGTAAGTGTGGAAGGAAAAATGAGTCAACCGAGATAGGAAGAAATAAGCATATTATTTGTTTTGATTGTTTAGATGATTGGCAAAATTTTGCACATAAAAACATAGTACACCTTCATAATGGGGATAAAAAAAATCACCATAAAATTTGGGAAACCCTTTTTCAACAATTCTTAGGCAACAATAAAGAAGTGGTGCAGTTTACTTGACAAAAAAATTTAAGTGCGAAAAGTGCGGTGAAGCAACTGATAATAATCATTTTGTTCATCCAATTGACAAATACGGAAGAAACTTGGATGGGGTTCCTCTTTGTTCTAATTGTCTAGAAAAATGGGGAGAATATTACAATTCAAACGTAGTAAAAAATTCCTTAGCAATCTCAGTTTCTTCGGGTAAATTTCAGAAAGTTTGGGCTGAAAAATGGGAAAAATTTATGAGGGGCAAATATGATAAAGAGAAGGTCGAGTTTACTTGAGAGAACAAAATTGTGAGCATTGCGGAAACAAATTTTCTACCGATGAAAGATATGGCAGTTGCTATATTCGTGCTTTTCTTTGCGAAAAATGTTGCAAAAAATGGAGCGTCTTTCACAGCAAAAATCATATTAGACTTCACCAAATATTTCCAACTAAAACTAATCCAGCGTGGCTCGTTTGGACAGGCGAATTAAAAGATAACATAAGAGAGGTCGTACAATTTACATGAACAGTCACGATAGAAAATGTGACCGATGCGGTAGAATAGTAAATGAGCAAGCGTTAAGTGGTATGGGAAGTACGGGCAAAAATTTTATTCTTGCTTGCGAAACTTGTCGAAAATATTGGCACAGTCACTATATTGCAAAGTTGGATAAAATGGGGTTAGACCCTACTAATTGGCACAAAAAATGGAACGAGTTTTACTTAGCATTTTTGAAAAGTGGAAACATTAAAGAAGTTGTACAATTCACCTGAGCATGTTCCAAGTATCATAAAGTTTAAATAGTTGTTTAGTTTATACATATTTGCCAATGAGGGCGATAATGACATCACCCTAAATGGTATCTGTAATGTAGCCTAAAAGACTACGGGATGAAATAGGTCTTACAGGTCGAATGGGAGATACCTAATCGCCACGTTTCCATTGGCTCAGTATGGTTTTTTTTCCGTAACATTTAAATAGTGGTTTTACACATTATTCTCTAGTGAAGTCAATGAATACCATCCAATTTCGAGATAAAGGATTTGAAACACCGCTTGCGTTATATATATTTAAATGGTATTTAATGTATTAAGTGTGTAGTAAACGGTAAGTAGGCAATAATTCTCGATAATGTGCCCCGTCCGTATTCGATGGACGAAGCCTGAACCCCTAATGGATGACCCGTTTGGGATGTTTCAAACTCAATTTTTCTAGGTAACTTTTTTTTCATTCACCCACATTTTTTGCGTTTTGCGAATTGACCACTTTGGCGAAATTTTAATCAGTTGATTAATTAGGTCAGTAATTCATAGGTGTGAACACAACGCCTGTTGTTGCTGGTCATGCCTTTCCAGAAAGTTAAACAACTGATTAAAAATCCGAAAAATAAAATTATATTTTTAATTATTATTCCTCTTTTACCAAATGGGGTATTCTGCTGGCTTGTTTTGGCGAACGTGGTTAATATCTTTAATATATTTTAAATCGGGTTCCCTTTGCTAAACAGAGTATTTTTACAGTTTCTTTAGGTGAATGGGGGCCGAATTAATTAATTTTATTGTTAATTTTTGCTTCGAAAACATACTAAAATAAAGTATGGTATTTTCCATATAGCCGAAATACTTTCGAAACGGTTATTAAACATTTATTATAAGTGATGGGAAAGACCATATTATATAATTAATAAAATGTAATATATTTTTTCGAAACTGCTTCGAAACTTGATATGGGAGTTCTGGGGAAAGGTTTATATGGGTTGTTGCTAATACTCTTTATGGTGAGAACTTTGGAGTTCCATTTCTATTATCCACGAAAGATAGACACCATAGAATACGGCATACCTCTTATGATTGCAAGAAAACGGAATAAGACAAAAAGAATTCGTATTCCAAAATGGAATCTTGAAGATTTTTACGTTGATTGTTACGGGATTACCGACAGCAAAAATGGTGTATATATCTTTGGAAAAACTTCTCTTAAAAATTTAATCACTACTATCAATCACGAAGTAATTCATGTGGTTGTTGAAAAGAAGGTTAGTGAATTAGCTTCTGTTCTGTTAGACAACATTGACGATACCGAATGGTTATAGTCGAGTATGATGGTTTTGGGCGAAACTTTATAAGTGACGCTGATATAGTATAGATTGTGAATAAAAATGTCTGGATTAGGAATGTTTAATGGAAAGCCCCGACACACATATTTGTGTCAAGACCATAAAATGAAGGATAGAGTTACTAGAAAGATGGTTCATATTACGGGTTGCGGATATGAATTCACAACTTGTGGAAAGCCACAAAGTTGCCCCAGATGCCACGCACCGTTGCCAACAGTTGAAAAGTGATTAAGATGGTTGAATGTCCTGAATGTGGAACCCACAATACGGAATCTCAGGGTAGTGAACAAAAATACCGAGAACAAGACCAATTCCAAACAGTCGTTGAAACAGAATATGTTTGCAATATTTGTGGTTGCGAATTTACGCTTAGAGAAGTTACTTCGAGAACTACAAAAATAACTATTCGTGGACTTTTCAACACGGAAAGATAGTGATTAAAATGGATGCTCAAACTCTATTCGATATTTCTAACATATTCTTTTTAATCGGCACATCTTTACTAATTAGAAGTGTATTGAAGAACAGGAAAATCTTGAACGGTTACGATTGGCTAGGAGCAATTTTGACTCTGACGGCAATGCTGACCGTTGAAGGGGCATACGTTCTTTTGAACTTCTGGGTTTCACTACTGTTTTCTTTTCCAACAGTTGTTTATTGGGGTTTAGTTACAGCATACTCGATAAAAAACAAACTGTGGAAAAATAGACACCCAGATATTCCTTTTGATGGACATCTTTAAGGTGATAAAAATGTCAGAAAATGTGAAACGTGTATTAGACGAAATGGCTAGACTTATGGAAAACGCAAAGAATGATGGACTAACAGAATCGTTTAACAAACCAATAGATGTGACGTTAAACGCTCTAGTAACAAAACCTAATGAGGAAACAAATAAAAAAACCTTAGAAGTTATTAAGACTGACACGTTTTTAGACTCGATGTTTTTAGACCAAAATGACAAAGTTTTAAATGGAATTCCTAGTGTGTCTAATTCAATTCTTACGGGGCTACCTTCAAGTGGCAAAAGTCTTTTCATAGATGAGTTGGCTCTTAGATTAGCTAACAACGAAAAGAAAACTATTCTCGTAACTTCCGAAGATGTATTTAGAACAAACTCTGGAAGATATGACTTAGAAACTAGGTTTAGAGAAAAAGCTAAACTTCTAGGTTTGGATTGGCATAAAATTTCGGAGAATTTGAGCATAATTGATTGTGTGGCTCACGCTGAGTTGCGTTATTGGGACACATTTATTTCTACTTTTAGAGTTTTGGTAGAAAAAGAGAAAGCCGAAATTCTTCTTGTTGATAGCTTAACTCAACTCGAAGATAGTCGTGGTGCGGTGAAACTTAGACTTCTTGAAATGTGTAGATATAACCAAACTCATAATATAACGGCTATTTTCGTGAGCCAAAGGTCAATAGATGAGGCTGACGGATTATCTCTCTCTGGGGGTTTGGCAGTTGGCTATTCATGTGACATAATAATGGAACTAGACTATAAAAAAGCGTGGTCAAACGATTCAGCTATAAAAGTTGATACAGGATGCAAACAGGGAGATATAGTGTATTTCTTTCGAATACTCAAGAACAGGCTCACACGGTTCAACGGCAAATACATAGGCTACACGATAACCAAAGAGGGGTTAATCAAAGTTTGAACATGGCGTTTCTAGGACAACGTTTATAAGGGTCGATGTTATACTAACTAGGTAAGGTAGGTAAGGTTAAGAAAATGTTTGACGAAAAGACTAATCAGGAAATCGTGAAACTTCGGAAGTCTGGAATAAAACCGAAAGCGATAGACAAGAAACTGAATCTTCACGATGTTCAGGGCGTAAGAGAAGTTTGTAGTAAAAGGGGCGTAAGCGAACCCGTTAGAATAAACAAAGACGAATGGGTAGAAGAATTAACTCTCAGAGCCGAAGCATATTGGAAAGCAAACAAGACTAATCACGTTCCACAGAAAGGTAGTTTAGCCTATCTTTTGATTCCGAAATACGGACTTGACTTAACGCAAAAAATTCTCACAGTAAAGAATCACGTTAAAAGCGATGGAATAAAAATGTTACAACTCATCTTTGGGAAGGTCGAATAGAATGACAGTTTATAGTGAGGGAAATATGAAACAAAGCGGAAAAGTTGAACCCGAACGAGAAGGTTGGATTCGAGCCTTTATTAAAGGATTAAGAGGTTCGGCAACTGACTTTCTGAAAGAAGCTACTGCTAACTCGATTGAATACACAACTGATATTCCTAACGTCATAGTTGGCATAATTCCTTACAGCGAAACAGAAGATATACTTTATGTTTTCGATAATGCTGACGGTATTGAACAAATCTATTGGCTTGGCTACTGCACAAAAATCAATCAACACATTAACCCGAAAGGGAAACTTGGACAATTTGGTGAAGGTGTAAGAAAGGCTGGACTTAGTTCGTCTGTTACGATACCTAGACAATTATTCACAGTTACAAAAGCATTGAACGAAGAACGGAAGCAAGTTCTCTTCGAACTAATAGTCAATGGACAACAAGACTTCAATTATGACACTTCTAAAATTCCTAACTTTCTGAATGGGCTTTCTCAAATATTGTCGATTGAATCTCACGGGACAAAACAATTCATTCTATCAAAGAAAGTTGAGTTTGATGATATTAGAGAATTTCTAGCATATGAATTTTCTCTAGGCTTGAGAAGTAAACAAGTAAACATAACATTGATTCTTCACAAACAAAATAGTCTTTTAATTGACAAAGATTCACAAGTAATTGCTCCCTCTTATGGTGCAAAACAACCGATAGATTCATGGACATTTAGAGATACACTTCTTCAACTAAATATTCCAATAATAGGCTTTATAGAAGTTGACGGGAAATATGCACACGGGGGCGAAACTCGATATTTTGTCAATGGCATAAAGGTAAACAAAGACAGACAACGAAGAGATGACGTTATTTGTGAATGCGATTTAACAACTACGCCTACATTCTTCGAAGGAATATTGACTGACAAAACGGAAGTAACCGAAACAGTTTATGAAACAATATGCAAACCAATGGAAGAAGAAATAAAGGTTAGGTATAAAGAAAGACAACAACAAACCGTAAGTCAAAAAATGAAAGAAATCACAGACAAGATTCTTGAGAGATTACTCAAGAAATTCAAGAACTTTGGAAAAAACAAGACTTCAACCACAGCAGTAAAAGGACATAAATCCCCTCAGTTTCTCTTTAAGTGCAATGATTGTGGAAACAAATGGTTCTCTAATACAAGAAATATAGATGAGTGTCCAAAATGCCACAGTAAAAACATAAAATATATCAAACAATATACACCTAATCCACCGAATCCTCAACCGATACAGCCAAATGGTGATAAGAAAAACAAGAAGGGACGAAAGACAATACTTAATAAAACAGAAATAACCATCGACCAATTGGCTCTTGGGGGCAAAGACTTTGTGACGTTCCAATATCCGACAATCCTTTTTGACGCAGACCATAGACTATATAAGAAAATCAATAAATTAGGTGATGATAGTAAGGAACAGGTGTTTACAGCATTCATATCACTTATTCTGAACTTGTGGAACGATTCAAGGGACAGATTCGATACAGGTTTGCACGATACGCTACTACTTCAACTAGAGGCTTTGGTAGAAGATTATCTTCTAGTATAAGTTCAACCATAAGTTCAACCGTAACCTTTATATATCACCATTCCCTCTTTCTTTTGTTGTGATTAGAGTATGGATTCTATTGAGTTGAAAAGACGACAATCTCTGTCGCTCGATGAAAAAATCAAGCTATCTAATATGGCTATTCAGAACTATTATGATTTTTTGGATGGTCATGTGTATATTAGCGTTTCTGGGGGCAAAGATTCTACTGTTATTTACGACATGGTTCGCCGTTTATATCCAAACGTTAAAGCTGTATTTCTTGATACGGGATTAGAACACCCTGAGAATAGGGAGTTTGTCAAAACAAAAATGACTAACGTAGAATGGGTTAGACCTAAAAAGAATTTTCTTCAAGTTCTTCAAGATGAAGGGTTTCCTATTCCTAGCAAAGAACAAGCTAAATTCATAAAGGAATATCAGACAACTAAGAGTGTTTATCTAAAACGAGTTCGATTAGAAGGAAAACCCCGTACATTCGAAAAGAGATATAAAAAATATCTCGAACAAAATCCAACAGCAAAGAGAGAAGAATATTACCAAATATTTCAAGCACAATATCCACAAGAATTGTCAAACATAAATAAGAGATGCAGAATTTCTAATTGCTGGCAGTTTTTGGCAAACTCAAAATATAGATGTTCTGATAAGTGTTGTGACATCTTGAAGAAAAATCCAGCAAAAAGTTTCGGAAAGAAATTTGGATTGTTTCCAATTACAGGAGAAATGGCTGTTGATTCCACTAGCCGAAGAAGATTGTATTTGAAGAACGGGTGCAATGCGTTGTCGAGTGGAAAAATAAAATCTACACCTTTAGGGTTCTGGACAGAAAAAGACGTATGGGAATACATTAAGAGATTTAATCTTCCTTTCTCAGATGCCTATAAACACGGGTTAGAAAGAACGGGTTGTATGTTTTGTTTGTTCGGTATTACACAAGATAAGAAGGGGCAAGAACGATTCAAAATAATGCAACAATATCACCCAGAACTTTACAAGTATTGTATGGAGAAGTTAGGGATAAAAGACCTTTTGGATTTTGTGAAAGCGAACGGCATAAAGATTGATTATTGATTGGCACAAGGCATGCCTAAACGAGTATGGTTCTTCCTAACAAACATTTATTAGGGACGCTGTTATAGTATAGGTTAAAGTGATTGAAATATGAACGAAACAATAGGATTTTGGCGATGGCTCTACGAACATATCAAGAGAAACATTGGTGACGTTGTTAAAATGGTGCTAGTGCTAGGTGGACTTTGTGGGGCGTGTCTTTCTCTCTGCTTTGGCATGAAGGATAATCCTCTGTTTCTTTTTGCGGTTCCTTTTGGAGTGCTATCAATGCTTTACGGAATTTACCGTATGGCTGAGAAGTGATTGAAATGAGTAGATTCCGAAAACTCTTTAAAGTCTTATGGCTCGGTCAATGCGTACTTGCAACATATTTTAGATATTATTGTAAACCGTTCAAGATGTGGCTCAGATACCAATATTGGAAACTTAGGAACGAACTTCACGAACTTGGACAATGGATTAGACTCTTATGGAGTTACTAAAATGACGAAAGAAGAATGCAACTGCCACAAGTGCAACGGTAACTGCCATAAACCAAGCGATGAACAGGTAGAAAAAGATATTGCCCGAATGATAATTGCTGAAGATATTCATAAAGCAATAGAAAATATAGGTGAAGCCATTTACCTATGGGGGTTCTTGACTAATTACTTAACAATGAGGGGTGTTTTTGATGTGTGACTGTAACTCGTTATGGAAATTGTGTGCAACAAACTTTCCCTATTTCCGTTGCCCCAAATGTGGTGCTGAATACCTCTCTAGTGGCAAAGCAGAAGTAATAAACAAGTTCGATTTAGGCTCAATAACTGTAAGAGAGAAACAACTTGACAAGAAAGCTCAAGAACTTGGATTATATTCGCCTAGCATTCTCAGAAAGAAACTAGAGAAAATACAGAAACTAACTAAAGATGACGAAGAAGAGGATTGAAATATTGAACCAAGACGAGCGTAGAGCAAAAGCAATAGTTGAAGAAACTCTCAATACTATTCCTCTTATTCCAGACTTTGACAAACTTTTTCAAAAATTTGTCAATTCAGATTATCGAAAGAACCTAGGGAACCAAACACCACACGCTCTTTCTGTGTCTTTTGCAATTTGGTTAAAGGAGCAAACAAAACAATGAGATGGATTGCTGTTACGAGTAAACGTAAAATAGAAATTGAGGCAGAAAGACATTTTGATGCGGAACAACAGGCGTGGAAACGAGTTAAGAAAGGTGAAGAATTACTTTACGTTATTCGGGTTGTTCCTAACTAATTAGAGTGATTAAGCATGTCAGCTTATCATCCATGCGTTATTTGTGGCAAAATGGTGGCAACGTGGTGTTGTTGGAAATGTTATCATAAAATACGGGAATTCGATAAAACCCGAACAGGCATAACAAGAGAAAACTTATGGAGTGACGAATACCGTGAAAAATTGCTTCACGATTTTTTGGCAAAAGAAAAAGAACGAGTTGAGTTCACTTGAGTAACGGCAGACCGTTTTGTTGCGTTTCTGAAAAGGGAAAACCATGCACAGAAATATCAGATTATATTGTTTGTGTTCCTGAAATAGAAAAAGCAAATAATTGGGAAACAGATTATGAACAATTCGAGTTATGTTTTGAACATCATAAAGAACTTGACGATGTTTTAAAACGCACGGTTCTTTCTAAAATTCCTGACAAAGACAAAGAGAAGGTTCAATTCACTTGAGCGACCCAGAATATTGCCCCGTTTGCGGAATAAAAAATAATGGTAGATGGGTTCATCTTTGTAATGATTGTTGGATTAAATTTTTGAAATTTTTTGCGAAGATATATCCAAACCGTACAGGAGAAGCTTTTAAATTTCTTCCTAAGTATCTGGATTCTCTTCTTATAATAAAAGAAAAGGTCGAGTTTACTTGAAAGACAAAATCACTATAGCTTATACAGAATTAACGTGTGACGAATGTGGAAGAAAACAAATTGCAGTAGTTCTTAAAGGAAGGAAATGGCTCTGTTATGACTGTATGTACAAAATGGAAGTGGAAAAGGTATCATTCACTTGAGTATGATGGTTCTTAGCAAATGTTTAAATAGTCGGTTGTTATCTTTCTTTGTAAGGTCGAAAGATATGAAGAATCGAAGAATTGTAATATTGTTGTTCGTGATGGTTGCGATACTTTTAACTGTAGCAATAGTACAGGCTTGTACTCCAACTCCACCACCAACTTGTATAGGCGAAAAGGGTGACAAAGGAGATAAGGGAGATAAAGGTGACAAAGGCGATACGGGTGCAACAGGAGCTACGGGTGCAACAGGGGCAAAAGGCGATAAGGGAGACAAGGGTGACACAGGAGCAACAGGGGCAACAGGTCAAACAGGTGCAACAGGACAAACGGGTGCTACGGGTGCGACAGGACAGACAGGTGCAACGGGAGCAAAAGGAGCAAAAGGTGACAAAGGAGATACAGGTGCTACGGGAGCTAACGGTCAAAACGGAATAGACGGACTTAACGGTATTGACGGCAAAAATGGAATTGATGGTAAAGACGGAATCAACGGCACAAACGGCATAGACGGAACTAACGGAACTAACGGAATAAACGGACAGGACGGAATAGACGGCATAAACGGTAAAGACGGCTCAGTATGGTATAACGGAAATAGTACAGCAGACGATTCTCTCGGCAAAGACGGTGACTATTATCTGCAAACTTTAACTGCCGACATCTTCTTTAAGGTTAACGGAACATGGATATTTCTGATGAACATTAAGGGTCAAACAGGAGCGACAGGACAGACAGGAACAAATGGACAAGACGGAACAAATGGAATAAATGGTCAAAATGGAATAGACGGAATAAACGGACAAAACGGAATAGACGGACAAAATGGAATAAACGGCAAAGACGGATTTAATGGACAAGACGGCAAAAACGCCTCAATAATTTCGCCAAAACAAAGTTGTTGCTGTTTCTGGATAATTCTTCTGCTTCTACTAATTGCAATACCCCTCTGGATATTCTCAATAACATTTCTGCTTAGGCAAAGAAAACCATTCGATTATAACAAGATAAACAAAAAGAAAGAAACCCAAAGAAACCAATAAATCCACAACGGTTTTTTTTATACCGTAAAGTTTTCTCTTTTTTAAAAAACATTAATTTTCTGTAACTTTTTTTAAACACTACTCCTGTCAACCAGACGAGGCAAAAACGAGAAATTTAATCAACTGATTAAAAATGTAGTTTCCGTGCCATGAGATGCACATCCCTTACAAGGAATGGTGAAACTTAGTAAACGTTTATAAGAGTCGGTTGCTATATACTCTAGTATGACAATAACGGAATACATTAATGAGCGAATAAAATACGTTGAAAAACGTATAGAATTCTGGAAGGACAACTCTGACATTCAACAGGTTTGGAAAGGAATAAAAGTAGAGTTAGAGGCAACGTTAAAGTATGACAACTAGAGAAGAAGCGGTAACGTTTATTCAAGGGTATGGTAAACCGAAAGAGCATATTTGTTTGATAATTTGGAGCGTTGAAGATGTTCTAGAACGGGCAAGAGAAGCTAATATAAAAATTACACGGGCAGAGGCAGAAGAAATTCTTGATAAGATGGAAAATAATCATGATGCAACGATAGGTGTCAATTGGGACACTATTGGTGCTTATTTGTACGATTTGAATTCTGAACGTCTAGAAAAAGAAAGAGAAAAGAAAACCAAAGAACAGGTAGAGTTTACTTGACAATAAGAATAGAAAATGCTACCTGTTATTTGTGCAAAGTTTTCGGTTCGCATTGTTCATATCATTTCAAACGTTACGGGGGACTTGCTCTTTGCTTATCTTGCAGTAAAGCGTGGAATAATTTTGTAGAGCCAAAAAACAAAAACTATCAAAAAGATTTTCTTCAAGGAAGAACATTTAAACAATTATCATATGAAGAATATAGGAAATATATTGACGGTTTGGAAATACGTGTTGAGAAACTTTTTGATGATTTTCTAAATATTCTAATACCAGAGAAGGTCGAGTTTACATGAATGAATTTGTAAAGTGGAAAAGCGGTTTTAAACGAAAATGTAGAGATTGCGGAAAGATTTGGTATTGTTCACCGAGTCACGCTAAATTATATGCTAGTTCTAAGCAAGGATTAACGGTCTGTATTTGTAAGGGAAGTTGTGACGATTTGTGGAGAAGGGAAACGGGATATTATGGGGAAATGAGGGAAGTTGTCGAGTTTACTTGAGTATGGGCGTTTTAGGCAAAGGTTTATATGGGACAATTAACATAAGTAACTTAAAGAAGAGAATAGAAATGGCAAAGAAAAATCTAAGTGGTTCATTCGAGAATGAGGAAGTAACAATCATTGGAAATACTCCTACTAGAACAAAGTCTAAAATGCAAGATTTAGATAAAAAACCAGAAGTTATTGGAAAGCCTAAGAAAAACGTTAAAGTATTTGCAATTGGGTTTTGTTTATTCTGTGTTGGTACGGCAATAACATTATGGTTACTGAGTCAATTGCCAGCGATAAATATTCCGCTTTAAGGTGAATGAAATGACTGAATCCCCAGAAGTAAAAGTTCAAGATATTGGCGATGAAATACTTAAGAAGATAACACAATACTTAGTGGACAACGGAAAACTTATGATTATAGGTTTAAGTGGAACAGGCAAGACAACAGTTGCAATGCATTTGGTAAGATACATAATGAATACTCCCGAATACAAAGACGGCAACACTATTATTCGCATAGGCGACAGTGCAAATGTATGGAAACTAAAGTTTGACCAAATACCCTACGTAGATGTGACAAAGAAACCTAGCATTCCATTTGACGAAAAAACTGTTCTGCTTGATTTGGGATATTTATCAACAGACAAAAATGTTGGCTTAATCGAAAACATGGTAGGGCAAGGCTACTATATGCAGCGAGAATTAATGGACAAAAACAACGGGCGAACTCCGCTTGCACGAATTTACGTTTTTGAAGAAATCCAGAATCTTTTTGGCTCATACAAAAAGTCTGACTTCTGGCTCAAGATATGGAGCGAATCCAGAAACTACGGACAATACTTTATAGGAATCGGGCAAAGACTTTCAGATATTTCTACACGGATTTGTGAAAGAACAAAATATATGCTTATAGGCTCAATTTCTGGCGACAATGACAGACAAAAGTTAAAAAGAATGTTTGGCTCAGAAAGAGGGGAAAGAATAATTAATGCCATTTCAAGTTTGCGTAAAGGCGAATTCTTATTGGTCGATAGAGAAGGAGAGGATTCAATAAAGATATACTTTCCTCAATTCATCCAGAACGGAAAACCTTATGAGTATGATACTAAAGGAAATGGTCATATTCATGTCGAACGAATTTTCGTCTAAACCCCTTAATTCTTATTTTTTATTAAGCACAAAGACAGAATTACGTTTTTGTGTCAGATGTAACCTTCCATTTATGACTAACGTTCCATTAAAAAATACTTGTTCTCAAGAATGTCATAGAGAAGTAGAAAGAAAACTCGGTCATTTAAAATGTAAGGAATATGGGAAAAATTATCGGAATTGTCATAGAAAAAAGTATAATATCGCAAGACTTAAAAAATCTAAGAAAACTTGGCAAAAAATAATGGATATTACGGGCGATAAGTGTATTGCTTGTGGAAAACAAAAACCTATTCCTCAATATCTTTCTGGACAAAAACGGAGAATTAGTTTTCACGAAATTCATGGTAAGAAACATAAAGATAATCCGTGGTATATTCTGAAACATCTTGAAGATTTTGTTCCGTTATGCCAATCATGTCATACATCTCTACACAAAGTTGCTAAGAGTAAAAAATTAATTGAACTTTTGAGTATGGTGAAACCAAACGAAACTTTATAAGTGTCGGCATATTCTATTATAGACAAGTGAAAAAGAACGAGTTGAGTTCACATGATTGTCGGATTAAAAATTCTGGACAGTTTCCAAATAGAAGATGCTAAACAGTTAGTTAAAGAACTTAACAGTAAAGGTTTTTTAACTTTCACACTTGAACAAGTAAAGAAATTAGTCGAGAAAGCATGGGACAAAAAATTTGCCCAAAATTGGGAAGATTTAATGGACGATGACGATTGCATAGAATACATTTTGTCCGATTTGGCTAACGGTTATTTCTATTGGGAATGTGACGAACACGGAGTTTTTACGATAAATGTAATTGACCAAAAAAATCCGTTTTTCAAACATGGTTCTATTCCAAAGGAAAAGGTGACTTTTACTTGACAACAAAATGTCCAAAATGTGAAGCACAAATAACTTCTTTGAATGCTCTCAGTTTAGAAGAAAATCTTCAAGAAGTTACAATTGAAAATGATGAGAACGATTTAAGTTGGGATTGTTCTGAGCCTCAAAAGGGAACGTGCAAGAGAATTAATTTTGAATGTCCCGAATGCGGAGCGGTTCTGTTCACAAACAAAGGCGATTCTTGTGACGAAAGAGTAATAAAATTTCTTAAGACAGGAGAATACTGTGACAGAGAAAAGGTAGAGTTTACGTGAATCGAGAACAAATAATCAAAAACCTGAAAGCTATTCCAACAGGAAATGTTCAAACTAATCAAATGATAATTGCTGAAGCGTTAATCTACATCTTAGAAAATAAAGAGAAGGTGACTTTTTCGTGAAGGGAGAAATTCCACAAGAAGAAAATTATGGCGACCCATTTCCTGATAAGGATTTAACGTGTTATAATTGTAACCGATATAAAAATGGTGTTAGGGAAATAGGTGACGGGGGAAGAACAAGGTTTGCTCGCAAATTTTGGTGGCTTTGCCCCGAATGTTTCAAGAAACTCATATTAAAGAATAGCGAAAATGCGAAAGAAGTTGTGCAGTTTACTTGAGTATGAACGTTTTCTACAAAACTTTATATAGGACGATGAGATAGTATAAGTTGTGAATAAAAATGGACTCCGAAGTTGATTTAATTATCTCCTACGAATCAGGCGAACTTAGCAACGAGAAAACTCTGGAACTATTCAGCGAATTAATCAAGACAGGTAAAGTATGGCATTTACAGGGAAGTTATGGACGTATGGCTCATCAGCTAATCGAAAATGGTTTCCTAGATAATCAAGGAAATATTCTACGCCAATTTGAGGAAGATGAAGGTTAGAGAATGCCAATAGGAATCAGACCTAGTACACTAAGAAAACTTCGACAAAAACAATCTGCTAAAGTTTCTCCTTTACATATTTCCATAGCTAGACTCTCATATTTGAAAGACCAACAACAAAGACAAGTTGTAGAAGCAAAGGAAACCGACCATCCTTATTACACGATAATCAAGAGAGGAAAAATAAATGTCAGAAATTGAATCAGATATTTGGTTTGAATATTCCAAGAAAAAGAAAGACCCAAAAAGGGAAGAGGAACGACAGAAGGGTTTAGCGATACTGTTCATTTACGAAAACCCTACCCCGATATTTACTCTTCAACATAGTGCAGAAAAACAAGCTGTTATGGAGTTAATGTTTTCTGATGAACTTGTAGAAAACCCCGAAGTCAAAAAGGAAAAACTTAAAGGCTACGTTTCCTGAGCATGAACGTAACAGGCAAAACTTTATATAGTATGGCAACATAGTTAATGCTTAGTGGTTGAAATGGAAGGTAACAAAGCCTATCGTGCCAAAATAGCTAAACTTGTGAAGCAAGACACAAAATTTCATCTTATAGACAGGGTTAAAGTTAAAGGAACAAACCTTATGGGATTTGTTCTTGGGGAACTGCCTAACCTCTGGGAATCTGATAAGGAAAAGGTGCAGTTTACTTGAAAATCAAATGTCGAACGTGTAGAAAAGTGTGGAATTGTACAAAAGAGGAATGTAGCATTAAAATGGAGAGTCCAAATATTTGTGAAATGTGCATAGATTGTATGGTTAAAGCCTTTAACACAAATAATAAAAGCGACCAAACCGATAGACAAAAAATGCAAGCGTCAAACCCAGATTGTTTTCCTCTTATTAATATTAAAGAAAAGGTAGAGTTTACGTGACAGTCAAGATTGAGTGTAAAATATGCAAAATAATCTTCGAATGCAACGGAGATATACTGTGCGACATTAATAAAAATTCTAAAACTTCTTGTTGGTGTAAAAAATGCACAAAGACATCGGAACTATTGAGCAATGAGGAAATGCAAAACTGTTATAAACGCTGTAAAGGCTGTAAGGAACGAGTCGAATTTACTTGAATGTCTTACAGGGTTGCGAAATCTGCCATAAGGAATATTGGGGCGATGACCCTTTTACTCATATTTGCCCCAGATGCTTAAAAAGAAGGGCAGAAGAACAAAGGGTAGAGTTTACTTAAGTATGGACGTTTTAGGCAAATGTTTAAATAAGACGCTGTACTAGATATAGGTAAAGTGGTAAAAAATGTTTGGAATACTTGGAATAGCCTTAGCATTATTCATCTTCGGAACCTCTGCAATAGCAAACCTTTATGGTGCTGGCAAGTTCGCAAACGGACACGTTGAAATCAAAAAGGGCAATAGTGCCCGTAACGTTGCCATAACTGCATTCTTGCTAGATGCCGTTGCCTTCTTTTTGCTTCTGCCACTCTAAATATTCCCTTTTTTTCTAATTAATCCCCCCCTACCCCTTTTTTTGTTGTCACCAAGTTTTCTTTCCACAAAAAAGACGTTTCTAACAACTATCCCAACCGTATCATCATCCTGCCCACAATGGGGCAATCTTTTAATCAACCGTTTAAATTGTTAAAAAATGGTGTTAGGCTTGGCAGACTCTCTGCTGAACGTCAAAAATCTAATTAAAGAAAAAAAGGTCGCTATGTAGCCCTATGTTGCACCCTTACTTCTTCTTCTAGTTTAACTGTCGGTGTTATCCTCAGATTCTTCGGGACTTGAGCTAAAAATTGGTTTCCTGAACAGGGGCACAATTCTAGCGATAATAATCAATGTTATGACGAAGTTTATTGTATCATAGGGAAACATTTTTGTGCCTCTTTGTGAATATTACACGTTTCTAACCTATAAGTCTTTTGGTAAAATTGCCATACTCAAGTTTTTTTCACAAACCGTCACAAGTCCATCAAAGTGTTAAACAGAGCTATAATTGGGGAGCATTAGTTAAAAGGATTGAGAAATCAAGTCACAAACGTTCACGGGCTGGCATGGAGCAACATTCCATAGGCTTTTAATCAACTGTTTAATTAACTTACGCAATGTTTATAAGTAACTACATATTGTTTATTATTGGTGAACAAGATGTACAATACAATACATCAACAGCATTTAAATCAACATACCCGAATGGTAAATTATGCACAACGATATTTATCCAAAAAATTCAAAGATGCTAAAATCGTGGTTGTTTCTCCAATCCCAGACATTATTATTGTTGATTTTGAAAATAAACGTTTAATTGCCGTTGAGGTTTCAAAATTTGATGAGAAAATCCGAAAACTTAACCATTATTCTAAAAGTGATTTTAAAGAGTTAATTCTCGTAAGAAAGAATATTAAAGGACGAAAAGTTAAAATGTCCTTTTTTCAATCTTCTTCTTAAAATTTTACGATGCATCACGAAATACGGGATATAAAATTGCACCGTAAATTGTACTTTGGGTGTAAAAATTTTGCGGGCATTTGCAATTAAAGTTTAGCAAACGAACCTTAAATCAGACTCCGTTTTAAAAAAGAAGGCTAAACAGGGCTGGCGGAGCAGAGCTTTAGTTAAAAAATCGAAATTTTAATCAGTTGTTTAACTAGTCTGAGCATGGTTAATTTAAGCGAAGGTTTATAAGTGACGGTGTTGACGTATTCTTAGGGATTAAAATGACTAAGCAAAAACAGGCAACGAAACCGAACGACAATTTTTCTAAGATATTGGACGAGATGAGGAATCTGGGAATAGCCATAACGAAAGATAAACGGATAAGAGTCAAGTACAAACCCGAACAGCCGACAAGTGCTTTTAACATGGAAAACTTTGAGATTTCTTTAAGTCTAGCTCCTTATCCAGATTTTGTGAAAAGTTCGCCCCGTCTATTCAGAAAGATTATGGACGGCGATTTAGCTCACGAATGCGGTCATTTGATATTGACAAAACCGAATTGGGAGTTTTTCAACAATTGGACAACAAAAATTAAACGTCAGAGAGGATTTTACAGGCTGGCACATGAAGTTTGCAATTTAATCGAAGATAAACGGGTAAATCACTTTATTATCCTCAGATACCGCTTCGATGTCGGAAAAAGGCTCCTTTTAGCCAATTTGATATTGAAGGACATGATTGACAACACGATAGAACCGAAACAGATAGCTCAATCAACGTTTACGCCTCTGGGTGAAAACTTAGACGCAACGGCACAGGCTCAACAGATTCAACAGGGACAACAGGAAGGGGTTTACATGGTTGCAATTTTGTGCAATGAAGGATTATATGAGGCTAAATGCACAGAATTGTGGAACAAATTAAGCCCAGAAACCACAAAGGACTGTAAACAAGCCCTGAAAGTGATGGAAGAGGTCAAATACAAGCGTGTCAAGTTGGACATTATAAGAGCGTGTCAAGAAGTTTATGAACTAATCGCCAAACACCTGAAAGCAGACTATACGAGCAAAAACTATGTCGTTTCACGGCGTGGGGGCGATTTGAAGGGCAAAATAAGCGACAAACTAAGAGAACTGCTTGAAGCAGAGGACGCTAAGGAAACAAAGGACGAAGAGGACAAGAAAAAGCATTTAGAGGATTTGCAGAAGGGGTCGGGTGCTGGCGAAGGTTCTATCTCTGGAACATCTAAAGTTTATGTTAAACTAGATGGGAAATTATGGTATGGAACAATAACAGAATTGGAACAACAGAGATATGAGAGGCTTGAAGTACAAACCGAAAAAGACTATAAGATAGTTTGGAGAGAAGCAAAACTTATCAATCATGGAATTGGTTTTCTCTTTAAAATAACTGTAAAAAGTGGAAAAGAGGTTAAAGCAACAGCAAACCACAATCTTTTCAAACGAAGATTTGTTCATTCTTCTTCAAGTCGTTTATTTGTTAAGACGCGAACAGATGATTTGAAAATAGGCGATTCGATAGCAATACCTTCTATTTTGCCGATAGAAACAAACAATCTAAAAATAGAAGATGATGTGATTTATCTTTCTGGGTTATGGTTCGCAGATGGCAATTATGGAATAAGATGTATAGAATATAGTCTTAACGGTGAAACGGACAAATCAATAATCGAAAAACTTAGACAAATTGGAAAAAGAAAACAAATAACTGTTTCAGTAAAACAAGACAACGGAAAAGGTGTAAGAATAAGATTCTTTTCCGTAAAACTCATAGACGAATTGAAGTTACTTGGGTGTGTCTATCCGAAACAAATTCCTAATTGGGTTTTTGTCTCTTCTGATAGACAAATTACGATTTTCTTGGAAGGTTATACAGACGGAGATGGTCACGAACCACAAAACGAGAAACACAAAGATACAACCCAAATATCGTGTTTTGACAAGACAGTAATAGACGATTTACAAACCCTATTTCTAAGGCTAGGAATATTCTCTCACATTGCGGAAAACAAAGGTGAAAGACTTAGCAAAAAATCTCAATGGGTTTTAGAAACAACAAGAAAGAGATACCCAGAGATAACTTTCAGACAAATAAAAAACATAGAGCCTTTGGGATATGAAACTATCTACGATTTTAGTGTTCCAAAAACAGAGAAATTCATAGCGAACAATATTCTTTTGCACAATACAGGTGAAGAGATTCCAGCCCCAGAGCCAGATTTTGAGGCGTATTCGAAACTTCTGGACGAATGCAAACCCGAAATTTCAGAGTTGTTGAATCTGTTGAAGAAACAACTGAAACCGAAAGTTCAACGGGAAATTTTCCAGAAACGGGGTAAAATGATGAGTCCAATTGTTCCACGTATATACACTAATAGTTTCAGGGGCACGGTTCGCAATGTGTATCTACGTACAACAACAAAATTCGAAAAGGAACAGGTTGCAATTCAGTTTTGGTTCGACTTTTCAGGGTCAGTTAATCGAAAGGACGCTGAAAAAATAACTACTGTGCTAAATGAGGTCTTTGGACACTTCGTTGACGATTATGGTTTCTCAATAGGGTGCTTTGGTGCAGACACCCAGAAGATAAAGACTTTCTTCGAAACGTTCCAGAACACACGGGCAAGAATCGGAGCGATAACGGTGAATGCTGGCGGTACAGAGGTTAGTGTTGGGTTAGAGGCGAGCCTAAAGATGTTTAACTCAATCAGAGGCGAACGAAGAAAGATATTGGTAATTGCGTCAGATTTCGAGTTCTGTGACGATGAAAAAGCAGAGGAATTGATTCAACAATACGCCAAAGCTGGAATAGAATGCATATTTATCGGTTTCTGTGACTGTGACAAAGTTGAACAATTCGCTAGAAACGTAAGAAATCTTAGGGTTTCACGGACACGGATAAGTCAAGTGTCAGAGTTACCTTTGAAATTTCTCCAAGTTTATCTTGGAGTGCAACTTCAAAAGTAATCCTCACAGTTTCACTTTTTTCATCTTTCTCTTCTAGTGCAAACTCTAAACGTTTTTTCTCGGAAGGTTCCACATAGAGCATTCACCACACAGGGCGAAACCTATGGCGACTAAAGACCCAAAAATCGAAATTTTAATCACCTGATTAACTAGTCTGAGCATGGTTAATTTGAGCGAAGGTTTATAAGTGACGGTGTTGACGTATTCTTAGGGATTAAAATGGACGCTAAAATTAAAGGAAATGAAACCGTTAAAGAGGCACAGGCAACGGTTCAAAAAGCAGTTGCGAACGCTGGCATTTATGTGAAGCAAATAGAATTCGTGGACGAACACGGCTACATTGAAAAGTCACGGGCGATTCTTGAAGTTGTCGGCAATTTGAGGCTAGTTGGAGAAACGGGCACAGGAAAAACGACTCTTGTGCATAAGCTGGCAGAATTGCTTGAGGTTCCGCTTTTTGAGATAGTTCTTACGAGAGATGTGACAAAATGGGATTTGCTGGCGTGTGACACCCTGAAAGCTGGAAACACGGAAACCCGTGAAGGAATAATCATTCAATGGTTAAACTCAGAGAAGGGTCTGCTGTATATCGATGGATTCAACTACGCTGAACCCTCAATAATTTCACTTCTGGAATCACTTGCAGACTTTCGTGGTTCCGTGTGGATTCCCGAATATAAGCAAGAGTTTACCCGAACGGCACACCACTATCTAGTCATAAGCTACAATCCGTCAGAAAAAAGTGGATATTCGGGCACATTCATCGAAAACATTGCCACAATCAGACGCTTTGAAGGACTTATCATTGAATACTTATCGCCACAGAAGGAACGGGAACTTTTGAAGAAGTTTTCGGGAAACTATGACTTTTCTGCGAAGTTCGTGGAAATTGCAAAGAAAACTAGGACGGAATACGAGAACGGACGGCTTCGAAGCCCCCTCACGACAGGCAATTTAATAAACTATGCCAAACTATATAAAAACAAGATGGCAGAGGAAGATATAATAGACATCGCCTCAAGTCTTTACACGGCGAAAGAAGAGCGAAGTCTTTTCTTAACATTTTTCGAAGATAGTTCAGAAATCGATGTGGACAAGCTGAAGAAAGCAAAAGATGAAGAGAACAACCAATAAACCAACTTTCCCTTTTTTGGTGAAAACTTTGGGACTCTGTGAATATTGTCGAAAACGTGAGGCAACAAAACAACGTGTGACGGGTCTTTTTGTTTGTGACCCATGCGATAAACTTCTTACAAAAATATGCATGAAAATAAACGATAACGATAGACATAATTAGGTGAAAACTTTGCCATCTATTGAACAAGATTTTCCAGAGGAACAATGGAAGGAACTAACGACACAGGAACAGGAGCGTTTAACGAAAGACCTCTGTTTAAAGTGTGGAAACGAAATTAGAGGACAACCCTTTTACGGTTCACTCTGTACGGAATGTAATGAGGCTTATTTGAAAATTGCTGACCAAGATAGGGGAGAATCTGACGATGCAACCCATTTCTTGACGTTCATTCGAAACAGAAAAGAAAAGGTGCAATTCACTTGAAATTAACTACGAAACAGGGCTGTTTTAGCTGTTTCAAACTAAAAAAATGTCACGTTAACGATAAGAGAGATTTTAAAGAGATTTTATTTTCTCCCTCAAAGGTTCCGTTCTGTTTTGGTTGCAACTGTAATCGGTATGAAAAAGGCATACAGGCACGGGAAACGGTAGAGTTTACATGATTGAAAATGATGATGAATTAACAACAGAACGGGGCTGTTTTAATTGTGTCAGATTCAAAAATTGCCGTCTTATAGAATCAGAGAAAAGAAAAAGCAGAGATTTTATGGAAATTTTTACAGACCTAGAAGAAGATTATCGTTTTGGTTGCAGTTGCGACAGTTACCTAACAAAACCAGAAAAAGAGCATGTCCAATTTACTTAAATTAAGCACGGGTCAAAACTTGAGCATGGACAAAACAGGCAAACGTTTAAATAGGACGCTCACTAATTAATCAGTTGATTAAGGTGGAAAGATTGGACAACCAAAAATCGAACAAGCTCATTATAGACGAGAAAGCGTTAGAAGCTCTTGGTTTACATGGAAAAAGTATTTGGACAATAGAGTATGACCTTTATTCTGAGAAAACTTTGTCGAAAAAGGATAAGGACAGGCTCACTAAGGAACAACGTGACGCAAACGAACGATTTAACAAATTGGCTCGGATTATCAGAAACAACGTTGTTTTCAGCCTGAAATTCCATTTGGACGCAATAAAGCATTTGGAATCTAGCTGGCTTTTGGACGGCGAAAAACTTGACGAAGCGGTTCAAGAGATTGAAGAGATTAAGACAAAGGCAAAAGCGAAGGGCTTTGACGATATTGACAACAGAATCAAAATCATACCGATTTTCACCACGAACGAAGGATTTGACCATTACGAAAATAAAAAGGCAGAGTTCGTCTTAGAGTTTATTATGGAGCATGTGAAATACGCCGAAGAGGGAGTAAAGGATAAGCGAATGGCTCAGAGTACGTTATGGAGAAGTAAGAAGGCAGTAGAAATCTGCA
>Ga0315274_10001832_pt1 | contig 32568 bp, 20 predicted proteins | sample YL17G02_20_MG_FD_203700 | JGI IMG/M metagenome (GOLD analysis project Ga0315274, IMG submission 203700) | Sediment microbial communities from Yellowstone Lake, YNP, Wyoming, USA - YL17G02_20 | ecosystem: Environmental > Aquatic > Freshwater > Lake > Sediment | place: USA: Wyoming | collected...
CTGACCACGACACAGTAGCGGCCGGCGGCCAGCTCGTAACTGGGGAAGGTGAACTCGACGCCGTTGGCAAACGACACGAGATTGAGGTTGATCGTCGCAGTGCCGATGTTGGTCAGCTCGATGAACTCGGTATTGGGATCGCCGGGGTTGCCGCTGTCCATCGGGTGGAACATGATCTCGCTGATCCGCAGATTCTCGGCCACCGGCCCGACCGCAAACACCGCCTCATTCAACGTGCTCCACGTACTGCCGCTGCGTGCGCGGGTCTTGAGATGCGTGCTCTTCGTCAACGTCACGGTACCCGCGTACTTGACGGCGGTCGGGGCAATCCCGCCGCCCTGAGCAGGCGTCCCCTCACTGGCCTCGAGAGACGCCATGATGAGGAAGTCGGAGCTGCTCGTGGAGACATTCATGGCGTGGATGGCCAGGATGTTCGGTCCCTGCCGCAGCAGATCGAGCCGATCGCTGATGATAAACGACTCCGGAGCATCGGCCTCGCGATTCACCCCCGCGGCCGAGTTCCACTTCGGCGTCCCTGTGAATCCAAAGCGCTGCACCTCGGTGCCGTTGAGGTACACGATGAAGCCATCGTCATTCCGCACCTTGAGAACCAGTGATGTGAACTTGCTTAGATCCGTGGTCACGTTGAAGGGAATGCGGAGGTAGCAACTGGTGGCGATATTGTACATCTGCGGGCCCATGTCGAGGCTGATGAGATTCTGGTACCCGGAGCTGCGCTCGTACCCGACGCCGCCGGGACCGCCCGTCACGAGCTTCCAGCTTGAATCATCAAAGGCACTGCCGCCCTTCCAGGCGTCGGCGATCTCCGCGGTGGGCACGAAGACGCGTTTGGCGGCGTTCTCGGCCACAATGATCTGCCCGGCCGTTGTGGCGGCGGCCTTCTCCGGCAGTCGCGGGTCGGTCCCGTCGAGCGTATAGTAGATGTCGCGAGAGGATTGCATCTGCACGGTGGAGCCGGCCTCGGCGTACCCGCCGAGAGGATTGAGTGTCGGCGGGTCGAAGCTCGGATACCAGCTCTGGGATTTGAACTGGTTGAGCACGACCGTGGTCCGCTGGGGGAAGTAGTTCCTCACCATCCCATTGATGTCCGGCAGCCAGTCGTCGTCCCTTGTGCGCGGCTTGGAGATCTTGGAGTCGCCCCATCTCGCGGATTCGCCGATGATCGCCACGTCGATCTCGGAGGCCCGGGCCATGAAGCGATCGATGCACGGCTGAGGGGTCAGAAGGCCGCCGTTGAAGAAGTGCTTGTACACGCGGTCGGCGAACCGCATGCGGTACTCGGGATGCAGAATCAGGTGCGTGTGCATCCACAATGGGCTGGACTGGTTGAACTGCCCGCCCACGGCGACGGTCGTCGCCGCGAACAAACGGGACTCGTTCAGGTCGTACAGGGAGTGTTCCGCATCATGCCTGAAGAATAGGAAGCCGTCGGGATGGACGCGGTTGTAGATCCCATAGAAGTTGTTGCAGACCCTGGCCCAGGCACTGACCGGGCCGTCCGGATCGCCGACGTAGTACGTGCAGAGCATGTAATCGATGAGGTTGTCGACATCTAGCAGCTTCTCATAGCCCGGGTTCGGGGTGCCGTCCGGGTTGAGCCCCTGGATGCGGTAGTAGGTCACGTCATTGTTGAAGCCCGCAATGGAAGCGTCCCAGAGCCGTCGCCAGGCGTCGAGAGTGCCGTCGGTCGCCTCGAGATCATAGCCGCCATTGCCAGCGCGGGATTTGATGACATCGTAGTCGTCCTTGGCAGGCCCGAAGTACGACTCGGCGTAGGAGGCCTCGGACCGCTCCTGCGTCTGAAAGAGGCCCCAGTATTGCCCGTCGATGTAGAGATGGTAGTATCGGCTTCGCGTGTAGGGCCGGCCCATGTCCCGCTGGGTGTCGCGGGAGAAGACCTCGCGGACGAAGGTATCGCGCGGGCTGCCTCCGCCCTCGAAGCTCCAGGAATAGTTCTGGCCGGTTCGCAGATCGATCGTTTCAAACTCATCGACCCCCTCGTCACCGAAGAGCGGATACTTAAGAATGGGCGTGCCGTATTCGGTCCGAAAGAAGAGGCGAAATGCGTGCTTTGGGTTGCTGCCTTGCCGGCTGTATCCGCCGCGAATCCGCAGGCCGGCGTCCACTTGGAAGCCTTCCGTTCCGTCGGGATAGATCAGCTCCGCCGACACCGGTCGCTCCCATTCCTGTCCCTGCATGCGGGCGTTGACGTAGATGCCCTTCTGCGCGTCGAAGAGATTCGCCGGGTCCGTCGCCAGCGAGATCGTGGGGATCGCGAGCAAGGCATCGTCCATCAGGTCCTTGTAGCGGGGATCGTTCACGACGTCCGGGTCCATGCCGTAATCGATCATCTGTCCGTTGACGCTGCCCGTGGGCCATCCGCGCCCGGGGTACGCACCCGTGGGCGACTGCTTGACCACATCAGCGAGGAAGATGTAGGTGCGCGTCTCGATGGCGGAGGCGTACCAGCCGACCTTGAAGCCGACGGCCCGCAGGCACGTGGTCTTGCTGACTTGGACGGGTGCACTGTACACGGCAGCGGTGGTGCTGGGACGGCCACTGGCGGCCGAGTAAGGGTCGCTGCCGTCCGTCGTGTAGTAGATCATCGCCCCCTCCGTCTCGCAGGTGATAGCCACCGCAATCTCCCGATTGTAGAAGCCGTGTTCGAAACTCAACTTCGGCTCCTCGACAATCCCCTCGTGGAAGCGGAAGTTCGGCATGCCCGGGCTCGGAAACGTCAGTTGGGACCAGGTGTCGCTGCCGTCCGGGTACCGGCCGTAGGAGATATCCGACACCTGCCGACCGAAGGTGATGCTGTCGATCAGTGTCACGCCGTCCTTGCCGAACAGCGCGAGCTCCTCTCCGCCGGCGTCCAGCGAGAAACCGGCATGCAGACCCGAGTCCGCCACGTCCTTGTCCGCCCAGATCACGAGATACCCGTGCGGCGGAATCGTCGTCTGGCTGGCCATGCCGCTGGGAATCCGCCATTTCATCGGCGTAGCCAGGTTGTCCGTCATGTACATCCCACCGACGTCGATCGGCGTCTCTGCGGGGTTGTATAGCTCGATCCAGTCGTCCGGCTGGCCCTGCGGATCCTTGTACGTGTCCCCCGAGTTCGAGGCGAGCAACTCGTTAATCAACACCAGGGTGTTGCCCTGCCCCCCGAACGCGACCGCCTCAAGACACATCAGGCAGACAATGGATGTTACGAGGGGAATCGGAGTCTTCTTTGATCTGAGCATCAGTTCGTCCTCTCTCCAGCATTGACAACAAGACAAGGGCCTGGAAGCAGCTTGCGCAGCATCCACCGGCGACTGCAGATGGTCAACTCCACCCCGCCGCGATCGTGCAGACCCGCCGATCACTTGCCATTGTACCATACAAGGTCCCGAAATCAAAGCCCTAAACGTCAGACGCTCATGAGGCGAAAGCCTTTCTGTAGTCGGCGTGGCGGACTGTCGGCATTTACATGTGGCAACTTAGGCAAGACAGACAACGCCTTGTTGTAAATATAGATAGTTTGGGTAACATCGCAGATTTCACTTGACAACTTATCGGGCGTTGTGGTAATGTACTCGCCATAGTGAACTGCAAGTGAGTGTACAGGTCACTACGGGCCGAACGTATGAGGGTGACGTCCCCAGGCCCGCTGGGTAGCACGGTGAGAGAGTCAGGGAGGTATGAAACAGCCCATGGATCGGTCTACTAAGGTATCCAGCAAGCGCATTTCTCCTGTTCTCATGACCCATCATCTGCTCCTGAGTAATGGATTACCGCCGTCTGGACAGGACGGTGGAGATACTCTCACACAAGCAAGATGGAGAGCCGTATCGCCGAAGCGTCAGGGTCACGATCCGCGGCGAGCCCTTGTCCCCGCAGCATGGTGATTCAGTTTGTTGGGTGACAATCGCGAGCCGTCTGTTTTCTGATCTGCCCAGGGCCCATGCCCGGGATCTATACCCAGGACCTATGGAAAGGTTTGATCCCTGAAAGAAATCCTCTTCAGGGAAGTCGAGGAGAAAGGAGGTGAGATGACGACATAGGAACTGTCGCAGGCGACGGACAGCCTGCAGGCCATCTGGAGACTCCGGCCCCCCCTTCCGATGGTTCGATGATTGGCAACCGCCAAACGGAGGTGAGAATCGCAGGGGAGACTCAGGTACGTGTGGGGCCCCCGCTGTTCGGGCGAGGAATGGGCAATCCCGAACAGGCCGGTGAACGCAGGATTGCCCGTTGGAAAATACGGCACAGGCATCGTGTAGCCGAGCCGAAATCATCAGGCACTGCTCCGCCGGCCGGATCGGCCGATGCGGAGCATGGGTAAGGTTTGAAAGGGAGTGAAGATGATGAAGGGATGTCTAATTACTGCCGCCGTGATAGCGATTCTCGCTGTCGGCGTGCAGGCAGGCGAAATCAAAACACATGAGTGGCCGTGCCAGTTCATCGCGCTCGAGATCACCTCGATTCCGGTCGTCATGGATGTCGGCTACTACGTCCGCATCAAGAATCAGGACTCGTTGCGGATCAAGCTGGTGCAGGATGAGCAGGATATCCACAGGTTCAAGGGCTGCACCAACATGAGCGTCGAGAGCAACTTCGCCCTGACGCTGAGTTGCACCATCTCGAAGACCGGCGCGATCGACGGCAGCTACTCCTGCACCCTGGATCCCACCAACTGCAACGCCGGCAGCACGTCGGTACAGGTGTGCGCCACACTGACGAATGCGAATCTGACCGGCCAGGCCGCGGGGACCAAGGATGTCCAGGTGGCGACCGTGAAGATTAAGGTCAAGCCGCAATAGTGGAGCCGGCTGACGGGGTAGCTCAGCCGGCGCACGGCACCCGCCCGGAAGCATTTGCAGGGACTGTGAATCGAGACGGGCATGCCGGTGGTGCCGGCAACGGCTGAGACAATCAATTCGAAGGGGAGAGATGGAGGAACAGACCATCTCTCCCCTTTTTCATTTACGTGCCCATCACAAGTGGAAGTAGCCGCCCGGGACCAGCGTGCCCTTCTGTCCCCCGCCCCGCGCAATGCAGCCTTTTTCTCCAGAAAAACCGTCCCTGCGAGTGAAGAATCACCGGTCATCCGGCGTCATATAGACAAGGACGGCATCGATTCGGCGAGCCGTCGGCTGCCGCCGACGACAACGGCCTGTGCCTGTATTCTCGCATGCGGGTCTGGTACAATGCCGCCGGAGTCTGAGGCGGCGCGTGTGGCGTGCCAAGAGGATGGAGGCAGATGTTTTTCATCTTTCCATGGCAAGTGGATGTCCCCCGGGACCGGTGGCCGGTGGTCAACTGGCTGATCATCCTGGCCACGGTCGGGGTCTTCTGGCTCCAGCTTCGCGATTTCGCAGAGTACGAAGCGAGCCCAACCGCACGGCAAGAGTACAACCGGCAACTTCAGCGGGCCGTCAGACCATCCGCCGCGGAACCTCCTATTCCCGCGTCTGACGAGGCGCGGTTGCCTCCGGGCATCACCGGCGAGCTGATACTTCACGGCTGGACCCTCAAAGGCCTGTTCGGCTACATGTGGCTGCACGGTGGACTGATCCACCTCATCGGGAACATGTGGTTCCTGTGGCTCTTTGGCAACGCCGTCTGTGCCAAGCTCGGCAACCTCGCCTACCTTCCCCTGTATATTCTCGTGGGCATCGCCGGCGGCATCGCGCACCTGCTCGCGGGATACGGCCCCGGACTCGGGGCCAGCGGGGCCATCAACGGCATCATCGGGATGTACACCGTCCTTTTCTATCAGAACGAGATCACATGCTACTTCATCTTCTGGCCCCTTCTGCCCTACCTCTACGTGCGCCAGTTCGCCGTGAGCAGTGTCTGGATGATCGCGTTCTGGCTTTTCTGGGACATCCTGCACGCTTTTCTGGCCGGAGCAGATGCGAACGTGGGTTACTTCGCTCACGTAGGCGGCTTCGCTGCCGGATTCGGCATTACGTTTCTCCTGTGCCAAATCGGCTGGATTACCATGGAGGAATACGAGAAGTCGCTGTGGCAAGCCTGGCAGGAGTGGAGGCATGGGAGGAAGGACCCGTATGAGAAGTACTTCGACCGGCTCACGCCGCCGGTGAAAGAGTTGAAGGAGGAGGCACCCGCCCCGGCGGCAGCACCTTCACCACCGCCAAAGCCCATCCCCATGATCGACCCTGTCACAGGCAAGACGGAGCATAGTCCGGCGGACGACAAACTCGTCATCGTCGCCTGTGCCTGTGGCAAATGCATCCGGGCGACACGGCAGTATGCAGGTAAGCTCATCACGTGTCCCCACTGCAAGGCAAAGGTCCAGGTCCCAGGTGTACCCATGTCTGGGCCTTTCGACCTGCTGAAACCACCAGCCACAACGACCTCCGAGGTAAGGGAGGGACACATCCGCTTCCGATGTCACTGCGGCAAAGGCATCAAGGTCCCGTCACGTTACGCCGGGCGGTCCGGAAAATGTCCGCGATGCGGCGCCAGAATCAGAGTGCCTCGCCGTGGCGTCTCTGGTGGATCCGCTTGAACAGCCAGATGTCGTTCTGCATCTGCCTCGCCAGATCGGGGTAATCGCCCGACAGGTATGACACCACGTCCAGGGCCTCCTCGAACCGGCCTGTGCGGGTGAACACTTCCGCCAGGAAGAAGTACGCGGGGACATAATCGGCGAGGCGGCGCCGCAGGCCTTCCAGCGCGTCGATGGCACTGTCGAGATCGCCGCGGAGATAACTGCGGACGGCCAGCCGGTACTCCCGGGGCTGTCTGCGATACTGAATCTGCCGATACGCAAACCACCCCAGCACACCGACCGGCAGGATCAGCAGCAACGGTTTCTCCGTGATGATGGCCGGCATCGCGGCCAGCCACAGAGATGCCGCCAGCTTCGGGAGTACGGAGTGCTCCTGGGAGAAACCGATGGGCCGTTTCGCCGCAGCGGCAATCGATTCACTCACCAGGGCCTGTCGCCGCCGAATCTCCTCGACAAAGTCGTCGATCTCGCCGGTCTGCCGGCGGTGCTTGTAGAATTCGATTGTGGCGCCGCTCGGCTCGACCTTCAGCCGCACCGTGTTCACCCGGAGCAAGAACATGACCAGTAGAACGAAGAACCCGGCAAAACCAGCGAGCAACATGCCCCCCGACAAGAGGGTAAGGATCGTGCGGATCATCTCGTTCTCTGTGCTCATAAGAGAAAAGACCAATCCATAGAGCAAGGAGCCAAATACGATCGACAGCGCGAGACAGAGCAGACCCGCGATCAGGCGAGCGCCTTTGAATCGCCGGCCCCGGGTGATCGTGACGAGTTCCACGGGAATCTGCAACTCCGAGTCCGTCGCTCCCTGCCTCTGCCCAAATAACAGGATCGTCCCTTCCAGGCCAAGGTACGCGTGCCGGATGTTGTCCGTCTTGCGGACCCGGATGTAGATGGGCTCCAGATTCACGTCGGCTCCCTGCTCCCAAAAGACAAAGGTGCGCTGTGAGGGGCGCACCTCTGCGTTGATGTTCGAATGCCGGCCATGATTCTATTCGATCTTCAGGTCCGGATTCCTGGGCCCGAAGTGCTTGAGCATGACGATGGGGTCGGCCCCGGAGGTGTTGGTGATCGTAACACCCTCTCTGGCGGCCTGCTCCGTGACGAAGAACTCGTCGAACGTGAGCTGCCCGTAGCGGATCATTGTCGGCGTCTCGATGTCCCAGTCGCCCATCGTGCCGTGCCCCTGCATCATGATGAAACCGTAGGCGGCGCTGTCCTGAATCGTCACGGTCCTGCCCGGCTGGACCGTCAGCTCCTTGGCGCTGAAGGTGTCGGACTTGTAGCAGATCCAGTTCTCGGTAAAGCCCTGCTTTTCCATCTCGCGGACGGGGTACACGGGCTTCGGCCGCATGAAGCGGTTCTGCTCGAAATTCGGATCGACGTTCAGGTCCCAGTCGATCACGCTGAGCAGATGGCTCACGTCGTTCATCTTCTTCTTCGGCGTGTCCTTCCAGAGCAGCTCCTTCGGGACAATCTGGTCGCCCGTGAGGGACTGGTACATCGCGAAGACATCGGACGCCTTCTGCGGCTCATACGTGCACAGGCTGCCCGGCGCGTGGAGCACGCCCGGCGGGACATCCCAGCCCGTGCCGACCTCCAGACGGTAGGCCCGCGAGATGTTCGTGATCTTGTTGTCGCCCTTGAGGAAATCGACGAGGCACTGGCGGACCTGCTCCTTCGTCGTGCCGGGATTGAGGCCGAAGAAGGTATAGGGGAAGTCGCCGCCGTGGTTGTTGACCTGCGGCGGAAAATAATACGCTTCCGGCTTGCCGAGCTGGCCCGTGAGCTTGGCGTGCTTGTCGCGATGGTGGATATGGTGCGGCAGGGCGCCCTTGTTGTCGAAGAATTTCGAGTACATGGGCCAGCGCCCATGCTTCTTCCAGATCCGAGCGCCGATGATCTCGCCCTGCAGTTCCTCGATCGCATCGCGCAGGAGGATTCGGTCGGTCTTGCCGCCGTCCTCGAAGACGATGAAGCTGAGCCCCTCGTTGGGCGAGGTCAGCGGCCCGTTGTCGGCCGGCGTCGTCGAGGCGAACCACCGCTCGTCGATGCCGCCCCGCTCGCCGCCCATCGCATAGTAGTCATCCGGATGCAGCTTGATCCGCCGCCCCGGGACGCAGAACGACCGCGGCACCCAGTTCGGCGCCAGACGCAGAACCCCCCCGCCCTGTTCCAAGGCTCGCTCAGCAATTCTCTTTACTGCCATGACTCCTTACCCCTTTCACGTGAAGCGTGGGACAACACAGGTCCCATTGGTCGAATGGGTCCTATTTCGCTTTGCGAGAAGCGCTTTTCGACTTGACGTTTTCCCATTTGCCGTTCTTCGCCGAAGCCAGCACGGCGTCGCAGACGTACTGCGTCGCCAGGGCCTCGCGGAAGGTTGGCGACGTCGGCTTGCCCTTGGCCAGGTTCTCCAGGAAATCGGCGGTCTGGTGGACGAACGAATGTTCGTAGCCGATCTGCAGACCGGGCACCCACCAGTGGCCCATATACGGCATGTCGCCGTCGGTGACGTGAACCGACCGCCAGCCGCGTACGATCGACTCATCGCGATGATCGAAGTAGCTGAGACGGTGCAGGTCGTGCAGGTCCCACCCGATGGAGGCGTGCTCGCCGTTGATCTCGAACGTGTACAACGCCTTGTGCCCGCGGGCATACCGCGTGGATTCGAAGTTGCCCAGCGACCCGTTGTTGAACCGGCAGAAGAACGTGCACGCGTCGTCGATGCCCACCGGCTCGACCTTGCCCGTCTCGGCGTGCATCCGCTGTTTCACGAAGGTCTCCGTCATGCCGCACACGGTGGTGATCGGCCCGTTCTGCCACATGGCCGTGTCGATGCAGTGGGCCAGCAGATCGCCCGTCACGCCCGAGCCGGCCGCTTTGACGTCGAGCCGCCACGTGCCCATGCCGCCCTGCGGCACCTTGGTCGAGATCGTCCAGTCCTGGAGAAAATTCGCCCGGTAGTGGAAGATCCGCCCCAGCCGGCCTTCGTCGATGAGCAGCTTGGCCAATGTCACGGCGGGCACCCGGCGATAATTGAACGAGACCAGGTTGGCGACCCCCGCCTTTTCGACGGCCTTGACCATCTCCTCGCCCTCGGCGGCGTTCAGCGCCAGAGGCTTCTCGCAGCAGATGGCCTTGCCAGCCTTGGCGGCGGCGATGGCGATCTCCTTGTGCATGTTGTTCGGCACGCAGATGTCCACCACGTGGATGTTCTTGTCCTCGATCACTTTGCGCCAGTCGGTGGTGTACGACTGGTAGCCCCACTGCTCGGCGAAGGCCTTGGCCTTGTCCTCCTCCAGCCCGCAGATCGTCCTTAGGACGGGCTCATACGGCACGTCGAAGAAATTGCGTACCATGCGGTAGGCATTGGAGTGCGTACGGCCCATGAAACCGTAACCGATGATGCCGACATTGAGTGGTTTGGTCATTGCAGTAATTCCTTATTCAAGGTGTAGGGTGTGCTATGCACACCGATTCCCGGCGCCACGAAGATGGTATGCACAGCACACCCTACGCCGCCCACCCGTGCGCGGCGCGCACGTTGAGCATCACATCCAGGATCTCGTTCCAGGTGTCCTGCGTTTCGAGCATCGCGTTGGGGAACATGCAGCCGTCCCAACAAATGTGCTCGATACCGCGCTTCGGGGCGTCCTTAAGCCAGTAGCCGGCGCAGCGGACGATATCGAGCTTGCCGTTGGGGTCGCCGGCCGGGCAGTGTTTGCCCGTCTTGTCGTGCGAACCAGCGCCGTGCACCTGGCCATCGTTCTGTGCCACGTGAAAGTCGATCGTCCAGGGGCGCAGCTTGTCGACCATCGTTTCGTAGGCGGCGTAGAACTCTTTGTCTGAATACCCGGGCTTCAGCAGCGCGGCTTCCGGCGCATTGTAGCCCATTAAATACAGATATGTGTGGGCCATATCGGCCTGGAAGCCAAGGGTCTCCGGCATTCCGACTTCTTCCAGGAGATCGAGCATGGCCTTCCAACTGTGCAGGCCGGCCCAGCAGATCTCGCCCTCGGCGGCCAGGCGTTCGCCGTGACCGGCGGCGATCTTGGCCGCTTCGCGGAACGTCTCGGCGATCTTCGCGGTGTTCCTCTTTGGGTCTTTGCGCCACTTTTCGACGCCGAACTCCGCCGAATCGATCCGGATCACGCCGTACTTGCGCACACCATGCTTGTTGAACACGCCCGCGATGCGGCACGCCATCCGCACGGCGCTGAGGAATTTCTTGCGAGCCACTGCATCCCCCATCGCCGAATCACCGACCGTACCGGGCCAAACCGGGGCGACAAGCGAGCCGACGTTGAAACCGTACCCCTGAATCAGATCGGCGATCTTCTTCAGTTGGTCGTCGCTGGCGTTGGGGTCGGTGTGCGGCAGGAAGAGAAAGTAGTCAATGCCGTCGAACCTCTGACCATCCACCTCGGCGCCGGCCGTCAATTCGAGCATGTGTTCGAGACTGATCGGCGGCTCCTGGCCCGGTCCATCTCCTTTGCCGACCAGCCCGGGCCACATGGCGTTGTGAAGTCTGGGGAGGGTATACGAACTCATCTTTGGCTCCTTTCCGGTTCGGTAGCGTTCACTGATGGCTGCGTCCTCGCCTTCTCACGGGCTATCACGCAGCGCCGTCCCACTTCTTTCGAATTGTCTTGTAGCCGAACTCGTAGCACTCCTCCGGGCTGGCCGACAGCTCGCGCCAGACGCAGGTCGTCGCCGCCAGCTCCGGCAGGCTCGTGCCGAACGCCTCGATGGTCAGCCACCGGTCGTACCCGCCGGCCCGCAACGCCTTGAAGATATTGCCGAACGGGACATGTCCCTTGCCCGGCGTCCCGCGGTCGTTCTCCGAAACGTGGACGTGCTTGATCACACCGATGTTCCTCGTGATGCAGCCGACGGGGTCTTTCTCCTCGATATTCGCGTGGAACGAATCGTACATCACGCCGAGGCTTCGATGGTTCACCTGTTTCACGTACGCGGCGGCGTCATCCATCGTATTGAGGAAGTAGCACTCGAAGCGGTTCAGGCACTCCAGGGCAAGCACGATGCCGGCCTTCTTCGCATAGTCGGCGACCGTGCGGTGCACCTCGGCGGCCCGCCGCTTGTCCTCCCGGGTCGGCCCCTTGCCGCTGAACTTGCCGAGCGGCTGGTAGTACGGCCCGCACAGAACCTCCGAACCCAGCGCCTGGTTGCAGTCGATCACCCACTTGAGGTAGTCAATCGCCCCCTGGCGATGCTTCGGCTCGGCGCTGATCGGGTTATGCTGCTCGTCCGGGATGACCGTGCAGGTCGTGCACGCCAGCCCGTTGTCCTGGATGGCTTTGGCCACCTTCTTATAGTGCGGCACATCGCCGCCGAACAACGGGACCTCCACGCCGTCGAAGCCCGTCGCCTTCAGCTTGCCCAGAATCCCAAAGTGCTCCTCCGTCACGAACGGCGTCCACAACAACAGATTCATCCCGATCTTCATACAGACCCCTCACTAATTGTTGATTGATGATGGTCGATTGATGATTGGGAAATCAAAAATCACACATCAAAAATCTCCTGCGATGACCCGCGTCCGCGAGCCGCAGCGACGCCCCTTCTACCGCCCCCCGCCGACCCTGTCAACGTTTTTTTGTCGAACGTAGGGACCAGGATGAGGTAGAGGAATTCCTTGGGACTTTCCGCTTGCTTCTGGTTGCGCCAACGCCATAATGGGGACATAGAATAGCGCGGCATCAGTACCGGATACTTGAGGGCAGAAGCCATGCCAATCGAAATCGGATTATGGCGGTTGAGCGAGACACCCGAGCGCCTCGAGTTCTCTAGAATCGAAACTGAGAGCCGACTGGAGCAGATGCTTGCGAAAGATATCTCCATACTCAATCCGAACTTATTGCTGATAGGTCGCCAGATCGGCACGGCATACGGAAAGCTCATCGATCTTCTCGCATTGGACAATGATGCCCACCTGGTCGTAATTGAACTGAAACGTGATCGGACTCCCCGCGAAGTCGTTGCCCAACTCCTTGACTATGGGTCCTGGGTGAGGTCGCTTGAGGATGACGCCATTGCCGCGATCTTCGAGCAGTACACCGAGAAGTACTACCCGGATCGGAAAGGCAAGTCCCTGGATGAGGCGTTCTGCGAGGCTTTCGATGTGACTGAAATGCCGGAAACGCTCAATGAGTCCCATGAGTTGATCGTTGTGGCGGCAGAACTCGATGATAGCACGGAACGCATCATCAAATACCTTTCTGAGGAGTACGGTGTCGCCATTAACGCCACTTTTTTCAGATTCTTCCAAGATGGGGAAAAGGAGTATCTGACGCGCGCGTGGCTGGTAGACCCGGCTCAGGTGGATGTTCAAGTCGAGGATAAGAGAGAGAAAGCCCCGTGGAACGGTGAATTCTACGTCTCATATGGGCTCGGTGAGAACCGGGACTGGGAAGAAGCCAGAAAATACGGGTTCATCTCCGGCGGTGGTGGCTCGTGGTATTCAGGAACACTACGAAAGCTCAAGAAAAATGCACGTGTATGGGTCAATATCCCCAGAGTTGGCTACGTAGGTGTCGGTGAGGTCATTGACGACGTTGTCCCAGTGGACAGTTTCATGGTTCAGGACGATGCGGGCACACAAGTGCCAATCACTTCTCTGCCGCTCAAGGCTGCGAAGCATGCGACCGCAGCACAGAACGAAGACAAAGCAGAGTACTTTGTGCGAGTAAAATGGATGAGAACTGTCTCGGCGCGAGAAGCCGTGAAAGAAAAGGGCTTCTTCGGAAATCAGAATACGGTGGCAACCCCACGGGCAAAGAAGTGGGTCCATACTGTCGAGCGTCTGAAGAAACGATTCGGGATTGACGAATGAGTTGGTGGTTTTCAGCCGCGAATCTGCTTTGTCTCTACCGTCTGATTTTCTCTACGCCTCGATATCTCCGCTTGCTGACCGACTCTGCATTCACGTGATGCGCATGCCTCACGGTTCAGCGATTCCTTATTGTTGACCGGGCGGGGCCAGGCGGATGGGCGTGGGTTCGTCGCGGTCGCAGGTCAGGTGGCCGTCTTTGTGTTTTAGCTCGACGACCTGGATGGAGCTTCGGCGCTGCTCGGTGTCGGTCTTGGGGGCATCGGGCCGCCGGCCGGGATGGGTGAAGTAGAAGAGAAAGGCCCGGTCCCCTGAGACCACGACGTCGGCGTGACCGCCGTGCACCTTGTCGTCCTCGCCGGTCCCCGGGGTGAGAAGCAAGCTCTCCGGCTGCTTCGTCCATTCGCGGGCATCGGTCGAGCGATAAACCGCCAGGCCTTTTTCCCATTGGTCGACGATAAGCCAGTAGTGACCCGACCATTGGAATGCCTTGGGGCCTTCGCCCCTGTCGCCGACCGCTTTGCCACGGTCGGTCCACGTCTTCAGATCGGGACTCTCGGCCAGGAAGATCGTCTTGCCGGCATTCTCGTCGTTGTACCACATCCGCCAGGTGCCATCGGGCAATCGCAGCACCGAAGCATCCAGCACGCGGTCCGACGCGAAGGGAATCTGGCCCTCGTTCTTCCACTTCACGAGATCGGGGCTCGTCAGATGCACGATGCGCCGCTCGCCGGACCAATCCTCATGCGTTCCCGGTACGAACGTAAGGAACATGTGATACACGCCGTCGTGGAAAACGATATCGGGCGCCCAGTGGGTATCGGTTTCACCTCCCACAGGCAACTCCGCCGTCCCGCGATACTTCCACGTCGCCCCGCCGTCGGCGGATTCCGCAATCCCGATGCGAGTGCCGTGCACCCACGACACCCCCGGCAGCCCGGCCGCATTCGCCCGCCGATTCGTGTAGAACATCCACCACTTGCCCTTCCCATGGTTCCACACCACCACCGGGTCCGCCGCCCCATCGTACACGGGGTCACGATACAGCGGCTTCGCAGCCACCGGCCCCGCCTCCTGGGCAGAAACGCCGCCCACGCCGCTCACCCACGACACCAGCAACGCGAACAGAAAGAGTCTCATAGACGCCTCCAACGATCAAATCGGCAAATGCGTGGATACGGCAGTCACCACGGACGACCAGCGATTCACACGGGGCCTCGGCCCCGGCGCATGCCCCTTCTACCGCCGCTGAGTGGACATGTCAACGCTTCCCTGCGCCACGGGGGCGGCAGGGAGTCGTGAAACGGGTGTGGATGGAGATCGGCGAATTGGTATAATTGGGGTGGTCCAGTATTCAGGGATTGTCCCGGTCCGGGACTTTGTGCGTCGGAGGTATCACGATGAAGCGTAAGCATGTCGGTCAAGCAGTGCTGGTACTGATCCTGGCTGGGATGATGCCGGTGTTAGTGGCGGGCGAGACCGTCTACGTCGATGACGATGCACCGGCCGGCGGGGATGGCTCGTCGTGGGCTACGGCGTTCAAGCACTTGCAGGATGTGCTTGTCCCGTTGAGGGCCAGGTCGTCGGACTGGCCGCTGGAGGTTCGGGTGGCGCAGGGGATCTACAAGGCGGATCGGAGCGAGGAACACCCTGAGGGCAGCGGGGACCTTGACTTCTCGTTTGTTGTCACCCCGGGGGTCCACGTGGTCGGCGGCTACGCCGGCGTTGGGATGGCCGATCCGAATCTCCGGGACGTCGTTGCGTACCCGACGATTCTCTCCGGCGATCTGGCGGGCAACGATGTGGACGTACAGGATTGGACGAAGCTGCAGGATGAGCCGACGCGCAAGGACAATTCACGTCAGGTGGTATTCATCGCCGGGCCGGGCAGCCTGGATGGAGTGACAATCGCGGGCGGCCACGCCTCAACCCCAGACGAAATCGTCGTGCGCAGCGACTTGGTCTCAGGGACCGGCGGCGGAACGAAGATCACGGGAGCGGGCGTGACGATCCGCAACTGCACATTCAGGATGAACTTCGCGACCGAACAAGGGGGTGGGCTCCACGCCGACCCGGCGTCGGATCTCCTGCTCGCTGACTGTGTGTTCGAGGCAAACGTCGCCGGCCCCGGCCCCACGCTCGAGTCGGGGGTGGGTGGGGCCGTGATGCTCGACGGCTGTAAGGCAGCCTTTACAGGGTGCATGCTGCGGGAGAACCGGGCAACCTGGGGCGGCGGTATCTACAGCGTCAACTCGCAGCAGGTGGAATTGGCACATTGCCTGATCGTAGGGAACACGGCCTTCAAAGCCGGCGCGGCGATGTACAGCCAGAACAGCACAGTGACCCTACAGAACTGCACAGTGGCGGGCAACATAGCGCCGGAAGGTCGCTTTCTATCGGACAACACCGGTCGTCCCGGCCGGGGGCTGGCGCCCTCGCCGATTTGGGTGGATAGCTGTATCCTGGCCGATGGCGGCAATGAGGTATCGAACGGCTATGCTGCTCTGACGATTCAGCACACAACTGTGGTGGGCGGCAAATCGGCCGTCAGCGACCCGAGGCGAGCGATGACCTGGGGGCCGGGCAATCTCGACGCCGATCCCTGCTTTGCCGACGCGGGCCGATGGGACGCCAATGGCACGCCGGAGGACCCCAATGACGACCTCTTCGTGCCGGGCGACTATCATGTGAAGTCGCGAGCGGGCCGATGGGACCCTTCGACCCAGACATGGGTGCAGGATGCTGCGACCAGTCCCTGCATCGACACCGGAAATCCGGTCCTGCCGTTCGACGATGAGCCCCTGCCTAACGGCAGCAGGGCCAACATGGGCGTCTATGGCGGCACGCCTGAGGCGAGCACGTCCGACACGAGATGGCAATTCGTCACAACCCAGGGACCGCTGCTCGCGGAGGGACTTGGCGCCATTCTGCCCCACGAGCACATCTTCACCGACCTGCGCGGTCCTACCGTGGCCGGCTATGGCCAGGCAAATCCGGGGGACGTGGTGCGCATCATGAAACCGTGGCTCGCAGCCGCTCGCAGCAAGGGCGTTGGCGTCCTGATCGAGTGCAGCAGCATCGGCGTGGGCCGAAACGTGACCATCGTCGATCTGGTGGCCCGGGAGTCGGGCTTGCCCGTGGTGGTGCCGACGGGCGTGTATGGCCGCGACAACTTTGCCCCGCCGGAGCACCGCGATATGACCGAGGACCAATTGACAACTCTGTTTGTCCAAGAAATCCGCGATGGGATCGAGGACACAGGTGTCAAGGCCGGTTTCATCAAGATCGCCACGGGCAGCAGCGCGATGACACCGCTGGAGGAGAAGTTCCTGCGAGCCGCCGGCCGTGCGGCAAGCGCGACGGGCGCTGCGATCGCCAGCCATACGCCGGTGAGCAGCAACGCATCGAGGCAGATCGCCGTCCTGCAATCCATCGACCCGGCAATCCGGCTGATCTGGGTCCATGCCCAAAGCGAGAACAACCGTGACATCCAACGTCAATTGGCCTCACGAGGGGTGTTCATCGAGTTCGATTCCCTCGGCTCGAATCCCGGGCAGGACCCGACGCTGATCACGGCTATCAAGGACCTGCTCGCCGCCGGCTACGGCGAGCGCATCCTGCTCTCGCACGATGCCGGATGGTACCAGCCGGGATCGCTGAACGGCGGCACGCAGAGGTCCTATACATACCTGATCGACACATTCATCCCGAAGCTCAGAGACGCCGGCATAGACGACGCCACCATTCGCATGATCACCGAAACCAACCCCATCCGCGCCTTTGCCTTCCGGTCCGGCGACTAAGGTTCTGCACAGGTGGGAACCTCCGGCACAAAAAGTGCGAGGTTGGGACTCCACGAATCGCGACACATCCTGTACAATACGCGGCGGTCTTGTCTGTTGCGCCGGTTTGTTTGAGTTATCACCCATCTGCGATGAAAGGAGCGTTATGGAAACGAGCTTCCGTCCCGTACATCCCCGTCGAGTGAATCTCATCAGGGCTTCTGTCCTCATCTCGCTGGTGCTGGTCCTGGTGATCAGCAGCTATGCGGCGCAGAAGATCGCGTGCAGCGACCGCGTGCAATCGTACACGCCAACGTGGACGGGTGAGCGGCTGCCGGATGGACGGCCCAAGGTCGCCGACGACATCCTCAAGAGGATGAAGAACGTCTCCATCGAGGAGGCCTGGGCGATCCTACGCAATGAGGGCTATCACAATCAGTTCGAGGGCAACTGGCACATTCTGCACCAGGACGTGCCTGTCGTCGGGCGCGCGCTGACGGCGCAGTACATGCCGTCGCGACCGGACATGAAGAAGATCATCGACGAGCAGGGCAAGGCAGAGGGCCGCATCGGCTCCTCCAACTCCTGGCCCATCGACATGCTCCAGAAGGGCGACGTGTACGTGGCCGACGGGTTCGGCAAGATCGTGGACGGCACACTGATCGGCGACAATCTCGGCAACTCCATCTACGCCAAGAGCGGCAACGGCGTGGTCTTCGACGGCAGCGTCCGGGACATCGAGGGTCTTGGCGAGATCGAAGGGTTCAACGCGTTCGTTCGCGGCTGGGACCCGTCCTTCCTGCAGGAGGTGATCCTGACGGGCATCAACGTCCCGATCCGGATCGGCCGCGCCGTCTGCCTGCCAGGTGACGTGGTCCTCGCCAAGCGGGAAGGCGTCATCTTCATTCCCGCGCACCTCGCCGAGAAAGTCGTCAAGACCGCCGAGGCCGTCATGCTGCGCGACCGCTTCGGCCATCAGCGACTCAAGGAGGGCAAGTACACCCCCGGCCAGATCGACGGCAGGTGGTCCGAGGAGATCAGGAACGACTTCCTGAACTGGCTCAAGGAGAACATGAACGACCTGCCCGTGCCGAAGGAAGCGATCCAGGAAATCCTCGACAAGAGGACCTGGTAACAGCACAGTAGACGTCGAATGGGTACTCAGAATCGCAGAATCAAGGGACAGTCATGCACCAGAAACAACAGTCGAATGAAAGCTCGCTGTATTGCCGTCGCTCGCTGCTCAAGGGGCTTGGCGGGCTGAGCCTGGCGAGCGTGCTCGGCGCTTCCATCGAGGACCAGGTCGCATGCGCCACACAGAGCGTCAGCCGCAGCTCGCAACCATCCCAACTGAAGATCACGGACCTGCGCATCGCGGTCATCACCCGGGCGCCATTTACGATTCCGTTGATCCGCATTGACACGAACCAGGGCCTCGTCGGCTGGGGCGAGGTCCGCGACGGCGGCAGCAAGAAGTACGCGCTGATGCTCAAGAGCCGGCTGCTCGGCCGCAACCCCTGCAACGTGGAATCACTGTTCAAATCCATCCGCCAGTTCGGCCATCACGGCCGCCAGGGCGGCGGTGTCTCCGGCGTCGAGATGGCCCTGTGGGACCTGGCGGGCAAGGCGTACGGCGTCCCCGTCTATCAACTGCTCGGCGGCAAGTACCGCGACCGCGTACGGCTCTACGCCGACAGCGGCGGCGGCAACGACAAGCAGACCTATGCCGCCAAGCTCAAGAAAAGAATGGAGGCGGGCTTTACCTTCCTGAAGACGGACCTGACGCTGCAGTGGATTCGCGGCGAGCCGGGGACGATGAGTAATCCGCCGGAGAGAAGCTGGGAGCGGTCCCGGTCAACGCGTCCCTCACCCGTGCGAGTCCAGCTTACCGACAAAGGGATCAGCATCCTGGCCGACGTCATCGCCGAAATCCGCAAAGCGGTCGGATACGAGGTCCCGCTCGGCGCCGATCACTTCGGGCCTCTCGATGTCAATAGCTGCATCCGGCTCGGCAAGGCCCTGGAGCCCTACCAGATGGCCTGGTTGGAGGACATGGTTCCCTGGCAGTTCACCGAAATGCACAAGGAGATCACGACGGCGATCAACGTGCCGACGCTGACCGGCGAGGACATCTACCTCCTCGACGGCTTCAAGGACCTGATCGACCAGCACGCGGTGGACATGATCCACCCCGACCTGGCCACCGCCGGCGGCATCCTGGAAACCAAGCGGATCGGCGACTACGCCGAGGTGCATGCCGTGCCGATGGCCATGCATTTCGCCGGCTCGCCCATCTCCTTCATGGCCAACGTCCACTGTGCCGCCGCCACGGAGAACTTCGTCGCCCTGGAGCATCACGCCGTCGACAACCCCTGGTGGGAGGACTTGGTCACGGGTATCGAAAAGCCTCTGCACAAACAGGGCTATGCCTCCGTGCCCGATACGCCGGGCCTCGGCGTCGAGCTGAACCTCGACGTCGTCAAGCAGCACCTGATGCGAGGCGAGGAGTGCTTCGCCCCCACCGACGAATGGGACACCCGCGACTCCGGCGACAGATTGTGGAGCTGACCGCGAGCCCCCATCGAGCTCCTCCAATTCGACCGCCCCGAATCCGAAACCCGGCCCCACGAAGCCAGATTCAAATGACCGATGTGAGTCGCCCATCCGTGAGGACGACTCAGTCTTGAGCTTGCCACAACTGCAAAATAGAGGAGGTTCCACACATGACAATCACTTCCCATCTCTTCGAAGCGTATCTCAAGTGCCCCACGAAATGCTGGCTGCGGTCGCAAGGCGAAGCAGGCGAGGAAGACGCCTACGCGCACTGGACGCGGACTCAAAACGAGTCCTACCGCAGCGAGGGCACTAAACGCTTGCTTGACGGCGTGCCCCAGAATGAGTGCGTCATCGGCCCGCCGGCCCCACAGAACCCAAAATCAGCCAAATGGCGTCTGGCCGCGGACCTGTTGGCGCAGACACAGGATCTGGAATCCCGCCTGCACGCGGTGGAACGCGTGCCCTCCGAAGGCCGGGGCAAGCCCGCCCAGTTCATTCCCATTCGCTTCGTGTTCACCAACAAGCTCAGCAAGGATGATAAGCTGCTGCTGGCGTTCGACGCGATGGTGTTCTCGGAAGTACTCGGACGCGAAGTGAATCTTGGGAGGATCATCCATGGCGACGACCACGCCACGCTCAAAGTGAAGACGTCGGGCCTGATGGGCGAGGTTCGCAATCGCGTCGAAAAGATGCGTACCATGCTCTGCGGTTCTTCGCCGCCTGACCTTGTGCTACACCGGCAATGTGGCGAGTGCGAGTTCCAGACGTTGTGCCGACAGAAGGCAATTGAGAAAGATGACCTCAGCCTGCTGGCAAACATGACGGAGAAAGAGCGGAAGAAATACCACAGCAAGGGCATCTTCACCATCACCCAACTCTCCTACACGTTCCGGCCCCGCCGGCGGCCCAAGCGGATGCGAAACAAACGGGAGAGATACCACCACTCGCTCAAAGCACTGGCGATTCGAGAGAAGAAAATCCACATCGTCGGCAGCCCGGAACTGAAGATCGAAGGCACACCGGTCTATCTGGATGTCGAAGGGCTGCCCGACCGCGATTTCTACTACCTCATCGGCGTGCGAATCAGGCATGGCGACTCGATCGTTCAGCACAGTCTCTGGGCGGACAGCCCAGAGGACGAGAAGGTGATTTGGAGCGAATTCCTCGGCATGCTCGCGACCGTCGAGAATCCGGTTCTCATGCACTACGGTGGGTTCGAGGCAACGTTCATACGCCGTATGTGCCAGCAGTACGGTGGGCCACCCCACGACTCTTCGCCTGACAAGGCTATCGAGAGTTCCACCAATCTGCTGTCGGTGATCTTCTCACAGTTCTACTTCCCAACGTATTCTAACGGCCTCAAAGATGTCGCAAAATGCCTGAACTTCCGTTGGTGCGATCCAACGGCTTCTGGCACGCGATCAGTCGTAGTGCGCTACGCGTGGGAACAATCCCGTGATCCAACCGCCAAGGAATGGCTGGTCAGATACAATGCTGACGACTGCGAAGCGCTCGAAATTGTCGCCTCCACCCTGCTGCGGACCTGCAGACCCCAAGGTCGCCCTGGTGCGATCGACTCCGACCCCAGCGATGTGGTGAGCGTCGAATCCTTGAAGTGTCAGACGCCGTTCTCCTTTGGAAAAAAGACGCCCGTAACGCCCGATTTGAACTTTCTACGGAAGGCGGCTTATTGGGATTATCAACGCGACCGCCTGTACTTCCGATCCGCTGGTCAGCGGAGTCGCAAGCCACGCAAAGTGATCGTTGGCTGCAATACAACCTCCATGAGAATCAACAAGGTGGTCGTTCATGACGTCTCGCCCGAATGTCCGACCTGCAAGCGCATTTCCAGTAGGCCGAAAGCGACCCGTGTGAGGATTCTCTACGACCTTTGCTTTGGGCGCTTCAGCATCAAGAGATGGGTCGTGAAACACGTCTACCAGACCTATTATTGTTGGCGCTGTCAGCTCATCTTTGGTCTGGAAAAGCGATTTAAGACAAGACTCAAGTTCGGGTGGAACCTCGTGGCCTACTTTCTCTATCAAGTGATCCAGTTGCGCATTTCTCAGCGCGTCGTCACCCAAAGCATGAACCAACTCTTCGGCCTCAACCTGAAATGTGTCACCACACACAAGTTCAAGTCAAGCGCCGCCGAGTTCTACAAGGAGACACAGCGTCAGATTCTCGCCCGGTTGGTCAAGGGCGACCTGATCCACGCAGATGAGACGAAGGCCAACGTGAAGGGCCAATTGGCGTACGTCTGGGTGTTCACGAATCTTCGGGAGGTCGTCTACCTTTACGCGGATACCCGAGAAGCGGACGTGCTGCAGGCCACATTGGCGGGGTTCAAAGGCGTTCTGGTCTCTGACTTCTACGCAGCGTATGATTCACTCGACTGCCCGCAACAGAAATGCCTCACGCATCTCTTGCGGGACCTCAACGATGAGGTGTTGGATCACCCATACGACGGGGAACTCAAAGAACTGGTCAAGAACTTCGGCTCGCTTGTGAGGCCAATGGTGGAAACTGTGGACCGGCATGGTCTGAAACGACATTTCCTCAGAAAGCACCACAGGTTCGTGGATCGGTTCTACAGAGAACTGGGAAAAGCGGCTTACCAGAGCGAGGCAGCTCGGAAGTGTAAAGATCGCTTTGAGAAAAACCGAAACAAGCTATTCACGTTCCTGGACTACGATGGGGTCCCATGGAACAACAACAACGCCGAACACGCGATCAAGGCCTATGCGGCACTCCGAAACGTCATAGAAGGAACGTCGACCCAAGCGGGCATCGAGCAGTATCTGATCCTATTGAGCATCTGCGAGACCTGCGAGTACCAAGGACTGAGTTTCATAGACTTCCTACGCTCCGGCGAGAAGGACATATACGCCTTCGCGGCGAGCCGGGCAAGACGACGAAGACAGTCCGTCAACGAGCGGCATTGTGGCGACGGAGCAATCAGGCCTGAAGATGACAGTCGTTGAAGTTGTCTCGCCCCTTCCGTACGCAGATGGATTTGCAGGCGGCCACCCCAACGCAGCGGCCTCTTCGCGGCCTTGGGTGAACGCTTCGGGCAAGAACCGCTTACGGCGTTGAGCGTGCTGAAGCTCCGGGAGAAGCTGCTCGGTCCTCCGCCCGACCTGGGAACGTGCACGCGCCCGACCGGCGAACATTAGCGCGTTGCATCCGGCGATTGCCTTATTCGCTCGTCGTGCGCGCGGCACCATGCCTGGCACATAAAAGAGACGGGGGCTGCGCTTTGGGCGCGAGCCCCCGTGTGATTAGCTGCTCAATGACTGACCTGGAGATCGGGGACCGTCCAGGCAAGCAGCGTCAGCCGCTCGGCATTCCAATAGGACTCATTTGGCGATGCCGGTGACTTCGATGTTGTCGATGGCCCACCACCAGTTGTTGCCGCAATCGAACAGGCCGAAGGTCAAGACCATCTTCTTGGCTCCGGCAGGAGCCTCGATGCTGACCGTAACGGTCTCATTGGTGGAGTCCGGCTTGAAGTTCGGGCTGCCTGTATTGGACTCCCAGAGGAACATCTCGACGGCTTTTGCCCCATCGAAGGAGACCTTGAGGTTGCCCGTCTGATGGCCGTAGTCAGCATATTCCGGCCGCCAGCTCGAGTCGAACGTCAGTGTCAACGAGCCGGACTGCGCGCCGGAGATGTCGATTGCCGGCGCGCTCAGGTAGGTCGCCCACCTGCCGGTCGCATGGGCCAGATCATCCCATTCGTCAGGGTCGGCGATGGCCACGGTGCCCGTGCCGAGCGTGAATTGCGAGCGGTTCTGATCGCCGGCGGTGTTCGTCCACCATATCCTGTCGGCGAAGCTCCACCCGGCCCATTCAGTCACGCCATCCTGGGCAGGATTGCCGGCCCCGGGAACGCCCTTGTCATCGATGGTCCAGCCGGCCGGCGCCGTCTTCGTCCAGACCTTCTCCCCGGCCAGCCCCTCATCCACGTTCTTGCCCAGCGGCAGGCCCTCGAAATCCTCCGAGAGCAGAATGACGGCTTGGGGACCTGGTTTGACTACCGCGACGTCGTCGATGAGAAGTTGCCCGGCGCCGCCCGCCTTCGGGCTGTTCCGGTTGCCGACACCGATGGCCATCTTCTTGACAGCGGCCAGATTCACGCCCGCATCGGTAAACTTGCTCACGGGGATTCGCCACTCGGTCCACCTGCCGTTGGTGAGTCGATCGGGATCGGGATGCACGGCCACGCCGGACTTGCCGGCCTTGTCCTCAATCGCGACATAGAGACCGTCGAGTCCATTGCCGGCAGCACCCCGGAAATACAGGCGCACGTCGGTAACGCCGTTGACCGTCCAGTCCTGAGGCGTCGCCCAGGTCCGCACGGCTTCGGAGTAGTACGGGCTGTCGACGTTGTTGTACCCGAGCGGCATGGATTGCTCGCCGCCATGGACACTCGTCTTCTCCATGATATCGCCCTGCGTGGGGTCGTAGCCGACCATGGCTCCCGATCCGTTGCCCGCATTGCCGCCGGGGAAGAAGTCGTCCTCGGAGAAGCCCCAGCCGTCGATCCAGATCTGGAAGACGCGCATCGGCGAATCATTCGTGTAGCTCTCGAAATCATCAATCACGATGAAGTCGGCCGTCGTGAAGTCCCAGACGGTTCCCTTCCACGGGCCGTCGCCGGTATCGCTGATCTCATCGACGCGCCAGTAGTAGGTCTTGTTCCATTCCAGCGCATCGACATCATAGGACATCGCGTCCAGCGCCTGCCGGCCGCAATAGATGTCGGCGGTGTCCGGGGTCGCATTGGCTACGGCCTCGCGGCTGTCACCGAAGTAGACGTCGTGCTCGGCGGCCTTGTCCCCCGCCTCCCAGCGAAGCGTCAGCGACTGCGGCAGATTCGCGGCCCCCGGGCTTGGATACACACATCGCGAGAGCAGGGGCCACTGCAGAGGACCGGCCGGGATGATCTGCCGGGCAATCGACGGGCTCTCCCAGGCCAGAGAGGCCACGGCCCCGCCGCCGCTCTCATAGTATTCCATGCGCAGCGCATAGATCTGGCCCCTGACGAGATCCACGGTGGCCAGGCTCGCCGTCGGGCTCTGGTCGATCCAGTTGTCGATGAGGAGCCGGCCGTCCAGCCAGAGCCGGACCCCGTCGTCAGTGGTTGTGATGAACGTGAAGGTTTCCGTGAGCGGCCCTTCGAGGTCCGCTGTCCAGCGGGCCGAGAATTGGTCAACCCCGATCGGATCGCCGGGACCGCCGGGATCTCCCCAACTGAAGTCGATGTTCGGGTCGGTACGCGTCAGCGCCGGACTTCCACTGACAGAGGTGTTGTTGAAGTATTCACCCTTGACACCGCCGCCGGGCCCGGTCGTCGTGAAGCTCCAGACCTCGCCGGCATGCACGTTCCCCGCGTTGTCGTGCTCGTCTATTGCCCAGTAGTAGGTGGTACTCTGCTGCAGGGCGCCCGGCGGGAAGGTCGCCAGGAGCTGATTGCCCTTGGACACCACAGCACTGCGAGCGGCTACGGCCGCCTGGTCCGTGCCAAAATACACGTCGTACGACTTGGCATTGGCGCCGGCCTGCCAGGACAAGGTAACATTCAAATCGACCCATTTGGCCTCGTCCCAAGGCTTGGGACCCCACGCAGTCAACGGTGCCGCCGTGAAGCTCCAAACGTCGCCCGGGTAGATTGTCACCCCGTCAGCCCCGATCTCATCGACTCGCCAGTAGTACTTCTGGCCCGGCACGAAGCCCTGCCCGTGATAGTGCATCTTGAACATGGCCGACTGACGAGTCGCGACCTGATCGGCCGCCGCGAGCTCCGGAGTCGTGCCGAGATAGACGTCTTCGAACAAAGTCCCTTCGGCAGGGACCCACGTAAGCAACGGCATCAGCACCCCAACCGCGCCGTTAGCTGGATTTGGATTTGTGGCCTTCATCGCGGCATTGGCGCCCCCGGCCACGGTCAGACATACGCTTGAAACCACAAGCAAGAGAATCTTCTTCCGGTACATACTTGTCCTCCTTCAGACCCATCACTGAGCTGTGTGACCGCGCGTCGGCCGGTCACACCCGGTTCATCGCACTTGCACAGCACCCACGATAGTAGAGACTGAGCCTCACCTCCCTTCTGCCCACAGGGTTCCAATCTGAAACGGGAATCCCGGGGGGAGCAAAACAGATGAAGAAAGAACGCTTTCGAGTCTTCGACATAACTTCACTCATCACCAGTGTCTTCCCGGAACTGCCAAGACCACACAGCCAAACCGGCCCGGCACGAAAGCATCAGACATCTCTAAGATATGTATACCATATTCAGACCTGTGATTTCAAGAGAAAGCTGAGCAGACAGTCGCTGCGCAGGACGTTGAATCGGCGCACCAACTGGTGACGGACCTCGCCCATGCCACCGAAGTCCTGCTGGACGAGGATGACCGTGCCCGCCTGGCTGCCGAAGAGCCAGAAGAGCATGCTTACGCAAGCGAAAGCCTGACACGCGTAGTTCGGGCGGATACCCGATGTCTGCTATGTGAAAGCAGCGAAGACCTGCCGGACGTAGGCCGTGCTTTTCTGGAAGGCTTCCACCGGCTTCATCGTATTGGGCGAGCCATTCTCGATAGCCTGTTCCAGGACCAACAGCGGCTTGACGCCGATCTTGTGCAGGGAGTCGGCCAGACGTGGGTAATCGATGTCGCCCGGGCCGAAAGCCTCGGTCCACACGCCGTTTTGCGACTGGCGAAGGTGCAGCTCGGTGACGCGCGGGCCATAGAGCTTGACCACATCGAACAGGGCCACCTGCGAGTTGCCCGACCCGCGATAGACCCAGTGGGAATCCAGACACAACGTGACGTTTTGGGGGTCGGTGCCAACCATCATATGGTGGAACTCGCGGGCGGCGTTGCGCAGCTCCATATCGTGGTTGTGATAGGCGAGCGTCAGGCCCATCTGTCTGAGCTTGCCGCCCAGCTTGTTGAGGGCCTCCGCCTGAGTTTTGAGCTGCTCATCGTTCTTGTTCGCCGGCCCGCCCCACTGGATCGGGCTGGGATTGGTCACGATGATCCGCGTGCCGGCGGCCTTGGCCTTCGCCGCGGCGGCAAGGACCTGCTCAATGCTCTTATCCGCCTGGTCCGCCTCGTGCAAGGTGCTGTTGACATACAGCGACCGCATCTCGAGCCCATGCTTCTTCAATAGCGGCACCATGGGCTCGATCTGCTCCAGCCCCCCTACTCCCGGCTCGAAACCGTCGATCCCGCTGGCCGCCACGTCCGCAAACCCCGTATCCAGCGACGCATTGAAGTCCTTCTTCTCCCTCGCGTAGAACACGCTCCAAGAATACTGGTTGCACGCGACGTGCTGCTTCCCCGCAGCCGCGCGTGCCACCGCGCTCATCGCCGCGGGTGCTAAAGCCGCCAAACCGGTCGTCCCCACTACATCTCTTAGAAACTGCCGACGTGAAGAAGTGAAACTCGTCATAGTTCAACACTCCTCAAGATCAAACCATCAACGCCCGGCATCGACCGTGCCACCGACCAGTATGAGCCCCACCGCTGAATCCCGCAAGCCCAATCCGTCCATTGAGGGAGCCAGGCAGCACATCAGGGTTTTCGGGCCGTCCACCATCGGGTACAATTCCCACATGTACTGGCGACTCCCCTTTATTGGAGGAATCATCGATGCGATCCGCGATGTTCGTAACGTGTAGCGTCTTGCTGCCTCTGGTCGCGGCACAGAACACTGCCGCCGCAACACAGGGAAGGATCATACTCCATGTGTCTCAGAACGAGATCGGCAGGTATGGGAAGCTGGAACTGCTCATTGAAACAGGCCGGCAGTACGACCACCCATTCGATCCGTGCGAGGTCGAGCTGAACGCGCAGATAACGGGGCCAAACGGCCAATCACTCACGCTGCCGGCGTTCTTTGGGCAGGGATATGAGCGACGCGATCTGCAGCGGGACGGCAGGACCGTCGCCTGGTGCTATCCGCATGGGACCGGGGCGTGGAAGGCGAGATTTGCGCCGAGGGAGGTGGGGACGTATACGGCCCGGGCGGTGCTGAAGGATGGGCAAGGCGAAGTCACGTCCGCACCTGTGACATTCGAGTGTGTGGCGTCCGCGAGCAAGGGCTTCTTACAGGCGGGAAAGGAGGACCCGAGGTTCCTGCAGTTTTCCGAGGGCCAACCGTTCTTTGCCATCGGGCAGAACCTGGCGTTCATCGGTGAAGGACAGTACGTCACGATGCCCAAAGCGGAGGAGATCTTCGGCAAGCTGGCGGCCAACGGTGCCAACTTCCTGCGGATTTGGACCTGCTGCGAGGATTGGGCGATGGCCATCGAGGCCCGCAAGAGCGCGTGGGGCCGCTCCTGGGCTCAGGGGTCCGCCGTCGTGCCCGTGCCCGGCAGTGAAGGCGAGCCGCAAGCGAGGAAGTGTGTCAAGATCGAGGGCCGGAACGGGGCCTCCGTCACCGCCGATCCGTCCCATCCGGTGGCCTTGCTACCCGGAACGAAGTACGTCATCTCGGGAAAGCTGAGAATGGATGGGCCCGACGCCGTACGCGTGCAGGTTGGCGGCAACGAGTGGAGAATCCCGGTGGCGCCTGACTGGCAGAGCTTCAAGAAGGAGTTCACTACAGGGACCAACGAGTATTGGCTGGGGCGGATCGCCTTTGATCTCCTCGGGGCCGGTAAGGCATGGCTTGACGGATTGTCACTGAAAGAGGCGGCCGGTGGGGCTGAGCTGCTTTGGGAGGCGGATGTGAATCGGCCGGTGCGGGGTTACTACAATCCGCTCGACTGTTTCATGCTCGACCAGATTGTCGAGGCCGCCGAGCAGAACGGGATCTACCTGATGCTCTGCGCCATCACGCGGGACCTGTACATGAGCTCACTATCGAAGGTCGATAGCGCGGAGTACCACCAGGCGACGGCAGATGCGAAGAAGTTCATGCGATACGCCGTGGCGAGGTGGGGCTACTCCACGAGCGTGGCCGCCTGGGAGTACTTCAACGAGATGGACCCCGGCAAGCCGACGGACAAGTTCTACGAGGAAGTCGGCAGATACCTTGAACAGGTGGACATTTACCATCACCTGCGAACGACGAGTACGTGGGCGCCATCGGCGAGGGACTGCCGCCACGCGCAGATCGACATTGCCCAGGAGCACCACTACATGCGGCCGGATGACACGGACTTCAAGGACGAGGTCGAGTCCATCCTCCGCCAGGCGCGCTGGCTCCACGACAACGCCCCGGGCAAGCCCGCCCTGATCGGCGAGTTCGGCCTGGCCACGGCCAAGTGGGGCCTGAGCGACTACATGAAGCAGGACCGCGAGGGCGTGCACTTTCACAACTGCCTGTGGGCCTCCGCCCTCTCCGGCGTCTCCGGCACGGCCCTGTTCTGGTGGTGGGACCAACTCGACCGCCAGGATGCCTACCACCACTACAAGCCGCTCACAAGCTTCCTGGCGAGCGTCTCCCCCGCCGGCCTGCAGCAGACTACTGCGACGATCTCCGACGCCCGTGTACGGATCGTCGGCTATCAGGGCGATACCCGCGCGTACCTGTGGCTGACCAATCGCCAGGCCACGTGGTGGAACCTGGTCGTGGAAAAGGGAGAACCTGACACAATCAATGCGGCGACCATCACCATCGAGGGCCTCAGTCCGGGCAACTACACCATCCTGTGGTGGGACACCTACAAGGGCGAACCTGTGCACAGGCAGACCCTCTCGTGTGACCAGGGCCGGCTCGAATTCGCAGTGCCGCCCTTCACCCGCGACATTGCCTGTAGAGTCAGCCCCGCCGAATTCGCACAGTAAGGAGGCAGCGGTCCCAATATGCCGATGCGAGAATCATCGATGGAAAGGAGCAGGTCCATGAAGGCTGGAAAGTATCTTGTGACCATCGCCGCGGCCTCTTTGTACTTCGCAGGCACGGCCCTCGGCGACCCGAATAGCCCGTTCAACATTCGGGCGTATGGGGCCAAACCCAACAGCACGGAGGAGTGCGCCGAGGCAATCAACCGAGCGATTGCGGCCTGTGCAAAGAGCGGCGGCGGGACGGTCCTTGTCCCCGCCGGTACGTACGTCACAGGCGCGATCGAGCTGCTCAGCCACGTCACGCTCCACCTGGATGCGGGCGCCGTGCTCAAGGGCAGCGAGAACCTCGCCGACTACAGCCAGGGCCGCGGGCGAGCGCCCTTGATCCGGGCGACGAATGCTGAGGACATCGCTATCACCGGCCGGGGGACCATCGACGGCAGCGGCACCACGTTCATGGACATGACGAAAACCAGGACCGGGCCCTACCTGCCGAAGGACCTCGATCCGAACTTCACGAGGCAGGGTCGCGACTACATGGATGCGAAGTTCGGCGAGGCCGACGGCCCGGTGGTCTACCGCAGCCGTCCCACACGCCTGATACGCTTCACACACTGCAAAAACTTGTTGGTCCGGGACGTGACGCTGCGAAACGCGCCGACGTGGACGCTGCACCTGGACGACTGCGAGAACGCGACCATCACGGCGATCAGTGTGCACAACAACTTGCTCGTGCCGAACAGCGACGGCATCCACTGCACGAGCTGCCGCCGGGTGCGCATCTCCGATTGTGACATCAGTTGCGGAGATGATGCAATCGCGGTGACCACGCTGGACAACCCGACTGACAGAGTCTGCGAAGACATCACCGTGACCAACTGCACCCTTCAGTCGCGCTCGGCGGGCATTCGCGTGGGCTACGGCGACGGCCTGATCAGGGACTGTACCTTCCAGAACCTGACCATCCGCGAGAGCAATCGCGGCATCGGCCTGTTCGTCCGCGATGCGGGTTCCATCCAGAACATTCTCTTCTCGAATATCACCATCCGGACCCGCCTGCACACCGGCCACTGGTGGGGCAACGCCGAGCCGATCCACCTGTCGGTGATTCCCCAGCGCAAGGACGCCCCCATCGGCAAGATGAGAAACATCGCGTTCTCGAACGTCACCGCCGAGAGCGAAAGCGGCATCGTTGTCTACTCGCATGAACGAGGGGCTGTCTCGGACATCTCGCTTGACAATGTGAGGCTGCACGTCAGAAACAGCGGGTTGAATGCCGCGTACGGCGGCAACTTCGATCTGCGGCCGGCATACGACAACCGCTTCGCGATCTTCCGCCACGATATCGCCGCCCTCTTCTGCCGGAATGTGAACGGATGTGCCATCAGCCGCTTCGAGGCCACGTGGGACAATGACCTGCCGGCGTTCTTCGACCACGCGATCTTCTGCGAGCAGTTCGACAGCCTCGTGATTGACGGTTTCCAGGGGCGGCAGCCGCACATGAACGGTCCGAGAGCCGCCATCGCACTGAACGATGGCCGCGATGTCATCATCCGCAACTGCATCGCTGCCCCGGGCACAGGCACCTTCCTGTCTTGTGCCGGCGTCGAGCCCGGCGGCCTGTTCGTGAACAACGACCTGCACCACGCGAAAGAGGCCCTCTCACCAGTTGAAACCCGCCTCACAAGGAGCGGCAATCGGATGCCATCTCAGCCGTGAGGCGCCTGAACCCCGTTGGGGCCGTCACAAGGGAATGACCTGTGCGAGTCGCCGGACCCGTCCCTGCCCCATCAGCGGGCCGGGGTTCGCCCGGGCTCTTTGGGAAACTCGATCCAGTTGAGGTTCCAGGGTCTCTTTTCCACGTAGACCCGGAGCCGTTGTTTGCCTGCCTCCAGGCTCACCTGCCCCTGTAGGGTCTTCCAGGTCTGCCATCCGCCGGTGCTCGGGACGGAGAATGTCCACAGCACGCTGCTCCCGATGCGGAGCTGGCCTTGACTGCCGGCGAATCCGTCGGCCAGAGCGACGCGCACGGCCACGGTATAGCGGCGCGCCACCTTCACGTCGATCCGATAGTCGAGCCAGTCGCCTGCATCCAGCCAGCCGGCATTGAAACCAGGATCCTCGTCGAGCACGATCTGCGTCTCTATGCCGAACATGTCTTCGTAATCCTCGGCCTCGACTCTGCACGGCAGCTCATGGTACTCCACGTCGGCATCGCGCCGGAGCTCGATCCAATTGACGTTCCACGGTCCTCGCGCCACGTACAAGCGCAGGGTCTGCTCGCCGGCCTGGAGCATAACGGCGGTCTCGACGGTCCTCCAGTCCTGCCAGCCGCCGGTCCCGGGAATGGCAAACGAAGTCAGAATCGCATTCGCAACTCGTATCTGGGCTTGTCCATCGAGCTCCCCAGCCCGGCAACCAACTGAGAATAGGAGTGTCGAGGCGACGAACCGCCTCACAACCGGGGACGCTGTCCCCGGACCCCTGGCATTTTGCGCTTTTCGCCAGCAGCATGGTTCGAGAACCGATCAGACATGAAACGAGTGTGCGTCCGGGGGACTCACTCGCATGTCTCGATCCGAACTTGAAGAGAGCACGGGACCTTCAGCCATACATGTTTGTTGGATCTGGCAATGTCGCGATCCTTCCCCAGATGAACCATTACCCAGGGCATCCACTTATCGAGAGCATCTTGACTCTGAACGGCCGGCTTGAGAACATCCCATGGTTGCCTCAGCCCGAGGGACTCTGCCGGCCCAACGGAGTCATCTGAGTCTCGAAATGCGGTCCTAATGGACTCCATAGCCTCTGTACGACTCGCTTTCGGTCTTGTACGCAGCAAATTGATCGTCTCCAGAGGGAGGGACCGCTTAATACCTTCTCTTGCCTTGACAAAAGATAGATCTGGATACCCGTTTGTGTGCTTCACAGGAACAATCCTCTTCTGTTGCTCCGTCGTCAGATCCGGAATGACTTGCTCGGTCACATAGACACCAATCGGCAAACCTTCAAGACAATCATGTGCACGCTTGATGG